>ENA-OPTX01000777-OPTX01000777.1-human-gut-metagenome-genome-assembly--contig:-NODE-777-length-15057-cov-2.546260_pt1 | contig 15057 bp, 9 predicted proteins | sample MGYA00241465_ERZ501922 | MGnify/ENA primary metagenome ERZ501922 (study PRJEB25962, sample SAMEA2042399) | human gut metagenome | biome: human gut; feature: human-associated habitat; material: faeces...
GCCCAGCAGCGCGGATACCGCACCATCTTCACCCTGCCAGACAAGGTTTCCGAAGCCAAGCGTGCGGTACTCCGCGCATACGGTGCAGAAGTGGTGGTAACCCCTACCGATGCTGGTCCGGATGATCCGCGCTCCTACTACCAGGTGGCGGAACGCCTCGCCAAAGCGATTCCCGGCGGATACCGCCCGAACCAATACGACAACCCGAACGGACCGGAAAGCCACTACCGCACCACCGGTCCGGAAATCTGGGAAGCCAGCGACCATCAGGTCACGCATTTCGTGGCTGGCATCGGCACTGGCGGCACCATTTCCGGCACCGGACGCTACCTGAAGGAAGCTTCCGACGGCGCAGTACAAGTGATCGGCGCCGACCCGGAAGGATCCATCTATTCCAATCCGAACGACGTGCATCAGTACAGCATCGAAGGCGTGGGCGAGGATTTCTATCCGAAAGCGTTCGACCGTGAACTTCCCGACGAAATCGTGCAGGTCAACGATGCCGAAGCATTCGAAATGACCCGCCGTTTGGCTGCGGAAGAAGGTCTGCTGGTCGGAGGCTCGTCCGGCATGGCCGTTACGGCAGCGCTTAAATACGCACGTGAGCACGATTTGGACGAAGACCAGCTGGTCGTGGTGTTGCTGCCGGATTCCGGTCGCAGCTATATGGAAAAGATCTTCAACGACGATTGGATGCGTGCCAACGGATTCGCCGACGTTGTGGAACGCACGTCCAAGCCAAGTCTTGCGGAACGGTATCTGTAGACCACCGATCAGCTGTTTCACGATCATGCCCATCATTCGTTCAACCCAAACCATTCGATATTTTCAAGGAGTTCCCATCATGACCATCTCGACCAACACCGAAGCCCTGAACGCCACTGCACTCGCCACCCGCGCCATTCACGCAGGTCAGGAGCCCGATCCGACCACCGGAGCCGTGGTCACTCCTATTTATATGACGTCCACGTTCAAGCAGGATGGTGTCGGCGGCCTGCGCAACGGTTATGATTACAGCCGTTCCATCAATCCGACCCGCAACTCTTTCGACGAACAGCTTGCAGCGGTCGAAGGCGCGAACTACGCGCTGAGTTTCGCTTCCGGACTGGCCGCCATCGATGTGCTGTTGCGTGCCACCCTCAAGCCGGGCGACAATATTCTGCTGGGCAATGACGTATATGGTGGCACCTACCGTTTGCTTTCCAAGGTGTTCGTGCCGTGGGGCGTCGGTCTTGACGTGGTGGACATCACCGACACGGCGGCCGTTTCCGTGGCGCTCAGCCAGAAGCAGTACCGGTACATTTGGGTGGAAACCCCGTCGAATCCGCTGCTCAACATCACTGATATCGCGGCCACGTCAGCGGTCGCTCACGCGCATGGCACCAAAGTGGTGGTGGACAACACCTTCGCATCCCCGGTATTGCAGCATCCGTTGTCGGATGGCGCCGACGTGGTCGTATATTCCACCACCAAATACATCGGCGGCCATTCCGACGTGGTCGGCGGAGCGGTGGTGCTCAACGACAGGGAAATCCGCGATGAAGTGGCGTTCCTGCAGAACGCGGCCGGAGCTGTGCCATCTCCGTTCGACTCCTGGCTTGACATTCGTGGCCTCAAAACGTTGGATCTGCGCGTCAAGCAGCACAGTCGTAACGCCATGAAGGTGGCGCAATGGTTGGAAACCCGCCCTGAAGTGGAACGCGTATGGTACCCGGGCCTGGAATCCCATCCAGGCCACGAGATTGCCGCACGACAGATGCATGGCGGCTTCGGAGGCATGATCTCCGTGCAGATCGCAGCCGGATTCGAAGCGGCAAAGAAGTTCGCCGGTGCCACGGAAGTGTTCACCCTGGCCGAGTCGTTGGGCGGCGTGGAATCCCTGATTGAGCATCCGGGCGCCATGACCCATGCTTCCGTCGCCGGTACCACGCTGGAAGTGCCCGCCAATCTTGTGCGACTTTCCGTCGGTCTTGAAGATGCTGACGATTTGATCGCAGATTTGGAACAGGCTTTTGAGATAAGATCGCAGCCTCGTTACGATTTTGTGTAATCAGTCAAAAAGGCAGAACGTGCATAAATCCTCGCCATCGGATTCGCCAAAAGCGTATATTATGCTATTTCGAATCTGCTTATAGCGAGGGTTTGCCATATAATACTTTCGACAACGTTCGTGTTCATCTACCAGCGCATTCTCTGTGGAATCGAACGCCCATGATTATCGAGACGAGGCGGCATGCTGCAAATTCAAGGCATCTCCAAACAGTATAAAACCGGCGACTTCGTGCAGCGGGCGCTGGATAACGTCAGCCTTAACCTGCGTGACAGCGAATTCGTGGCCATTCTCGGACCTTCCGGCTCCGGCAAAACCACACTGCTCAACATCATCGGCGGACTTGACCACTATGATTCCGGCGATCTGGTGATCAACGGCATTTCCACCAAACAATACAAAAGCCGTGATTGGGACTCCTATCGCAACCACACCATCGGTTTCGTGTTCCAGAGCTACAATCTCATTCCCCATCAGACCATTCTGTCGAATGTGGAACTTACCCTAACCATTTCGGGCGTATCGCATTCGGAGCGTCGAGAGCGTGCGCGCAAGGCGCTTGAACAAGTGGGTTTGGGCGAACATGTCAACAAAAAGCCGAACCAGCTTTCCGGCGGTCAGATGCAGCGCGTGGCCATTGCGCGCGCATTGGTGAACGATCCGGACATCGTGCTCGCCGACGAGCCGACCGGTGCGCTTGATTCCGACACTTCCGTGCAGATCATGGATCTGCTCAAAGAGGTCGCCAAAGACCGCCTCGTGGTGATGGTGACGCATAACCCCGAACTGGCCTACCAGTATGCCACGCGCATTGTGGAGCTCAAGGACGGTGTGATTCGTTCCGACTCCGACCAGTTCGAACCAGCCCAGAACGAAACGGCTACCGCTTCCGTGCACAAGACCATGGGCCGCGTATCCATGTCGTTCGGCACGTCGTTGGCATTGAGCTTCAACAATTTACGCACCAAGAAGGGCCGTGCGTTCCTTACGGCATTCGCAGGATCCATCGGCATCATCGGCATCGCATTGATCATGTCCGTTTCGGCAGGCGTGAACACTTATATCGACAATATTCAGCGCGAGACGATGACTGCTTACCCGATCAGCATCGACGAACAGACCTTCGACCTGACCAGCATGATGACTTCCGGCCAGCAGAGTGCGGACAATCAAGGCAAGAAGCATAAGAGCGACGCGATTTATCCGGATGATGCCGCCATCAAGGGCACCGCTTCGATGACCAGCAGCATTACCGAAAACAATCTGAGCGCGTTCAAGAAATACCTTGATAATAAGGACAGTGACATCAATCGGTATATCGGTTCCGCGGGAATCCAGTATTCGTATGATACGAGGTTCTCCGTATTCTCACACGATCCAGACGGCACGCTTGTCAACGCCGATGGTGTGACGGTGGGCAAAACCGGCACCAAATCGATGGCCGACCAGATGGCGGACGGTTCGCTGATGTCTGCCGACTCATCCACCTTTACGTCGACGCGCGTGAGCATGCTCACGGGTAAAACCGACCAGAATGCTGCACCGAGCTCGTTCCATGAGATCATGCCAAGCGCTGATGGCAAAAAGAACGTCGGCAAGGTCATTTCCGACAATTATGAGGTAGTTGAAGGATCCTGGCCAAAGAACAAGAACGAGGTTGTACTCGTACTTGACGAGAACAATTCATTGTCGTTAACCGCTGTGTATGAGCTAGGCCTCAAATCCGCCAGTGAATACCACGATATGATGAACCAGCTCAATTCCGGCGACGATGTGAAAACCGATACCAAGAAGATTGACTATTCCGACGTTATCGACCGCACGCTGAAGCTGCTGCCGGCCTGCGACCAGTATGTCAAAGGCGATAACGGCCATTGGACGTACGTGGGCGACGATGTGGACCAGATTAATGCGCTGATCGACTCCGACAAGGCCATCGATCTGAAGATCGTGGGCGTGGTTAAGCCGGTAGAGGATGCTGACGCAACCCCGCTTTCCTCCGGTGTGGGCTATACGCGTGCTCTGACCAATGAGCTGATCGACCGTGCCGAATCCAGTGAAATCGTCACCGAACAGCGGTCCGATAAAGATCACAATGTGCTCAACGGCATGACGTTCTCGCCGTCCGACGATGCCACCAAAGCTCAGGATGCCCGCGATTACGTCGCATCCCTCGGCGTAAGCAGCAAGGCGCAGATGGCGCAGAACATGATGGCGGCCGCAGGCGCATCCGGAGGTGACTCCCAGCAGGCCGCGGCCATGGCTCAGATGGGCGAACAGCAGCTCGCCGACCAATTCGACGCCTATATCGCCACCGCCGACGAGGCCACGCTGGTCGCCATCTACAACCAGTACGTGTCCACCGGCTCCTACAACGACAATCTCGCTGATTTCGGCGTGGTCAGCCGTGACGCACCAAGCTCCATCAACATTTACGTCGACAGCTTCGAAGACAAGAATTCCATCAACGACGCCATCGACGAATACAATAAGACCGCCAAGGAAAAAGACAAGATCACCTACACCGACTACGTTGGTCTGATGATGAACTCGGTAACCACCATCATCAACGTCATCACCTATGTGCTGATCGCTTTCGTGGCTGTGTCATTGGTGGTCTCGTCGATCATGATCGGCATTATCACCTATATTTCCGTGCTGGAACGTACCAAGGAAATCGGTATTCTGCGCGCCATGGGCGCATCCAAACGCAATGTGTCGAACGTATTCAACGCGGAAACCGGCATTATCGGCCTGCTGGCCGGTCTGATCGGCGTTGGTGCCACCGTGCTGCTCAACTTCCCGATCAACAGCGTGCTGCACCACTTCATGGGTACCACCGAGGTCAGTGCCGTGCTGCCGGTCGGTAATGCCATCGCTCTGGTGATTCTCAGCGTAGTGCTCACCCTGATCGGCGGCCTCATCCCAAGTCGTGGCGCCTCCAAGCAGGATCCCGCCACCGCCCTCCGCACCGAGTAGAGGCGGTGGATACTAGACTGCTGCGTATGACAGAGTTTACGTCGGCGCGTGACGCCCTACGCACCTACTTCGGATATGACGCCTTCCGTCCCGGTCAAGAAGGCATAGTCAATGCGATTATCCAAGGCCGTGATGCGCTCGGCGTCATGCCCACCGGTGCTGGCAAGTCGATCTGCTACCAGATTCCCGCCACGCTTCTTCCGGGCATGACCATCGTCATTTCCCCGTTGATCTCGTTGATGCGCGATCAGGTCGACGCGCTCAACGACGTGGGCATTCCAGCCGCGTTCATCAATACCACGCAAAGTCCCGACGAACAGGATCTGGTGTTCGCGCAGGCGTTGTCGGGACGGATCAGACTGCTGTATGTGGCTCCGGAACGTTTGGAAACCGAACGTTTCCGCACGTTCGCCAGTCGTGTGCCGATTTCTCTGGTCGCCGTTGACGAAGCGCATTGCGTGTCGCAATGGGGTCAGGATTTCCGTTCGTCATATCTTGGTATCGGCGATTTTCTGAAGGCATTGCCGACCCGTCCGACGGTTGCCGCATTCACTGCGACCGCGACGGAACGGGTGCGTCGCGATATTATCGGAATTCTCGGATTGCGCGATCCGTCCGTCACCGTCACCGGCTTCGACAGGGCCAACCTGTATTTCGATGTGATCAGGATGGAAAGGAAATATAAGGCTTCGTGGGTGGCTTCATATATTGCGGATCATCCTGACGAATCCGGCATCGTGTATTGCGCGACCCGCAAGGAAGTGGAGTCGCTTGCCGAATCGTTGAATATCGCCGTGTGCGAGCTGCGTGCTACGAAAGGTGAGGATGCGACGCGACTTGGCACGGTCGCGGTCGCCTATCATGGCGGTATGTCGGCCGAAACGAGGGATCGGGCGCAACGTGATTTCGTAACCGACCGTGTGCCTGTGGTGGTTGCCACGAATGCGTTCGGCATGGGAATCGACAAGTCGAACGTGCGTTATGTGATCCACCATAATATGCCGGAATCGATCGAAGCGTACTATCAGGAGGCAGGTCGTGCGGGGCGTGACGGCGAGCCGAGCCGGTGCACGTTGCTGTGGAATGAATCTGATATTGCTACGAGGCGGAGGCTGCTTGATTCGGATTATGAGAACGAGCGTTTGACCGCTGAAGAGCAGGAGGTTGTGCGTGCATCGAAACGGCGTCTGCTCAACGCTATGATCGGTTATTGCCGTACTACGGATTGTCTGCACGAGTATATGACCAGGTATTTCGGCGAGGCCGGGGGAGCAGCCGTCCGCGATGACGGCGCATGCGTGGGAGGATGCGCGAACTGCGGGAATACGTTTGAAACCGTTGACGTCACGGATATCGCGCGGGCCATCAGCCGCTGCGTGCATGACGTGAACCAGAAGGTCGGTTCGGGGAAGATCGTCAAAGTGCTGCGAGGATCGAAAGCGCAGGATTTGAACTATCTTCATCCTGCCGATCTGCCGACGTACGGCATGTTGAGCGCGACTTCGGAGGCGCAGATTCGTGACGTGCTCAGCCAGATGGCGACGGATGGTTTTCTTTCCATTTCGGAAGGTTCCATGCCGATTGTTCGCTTCGGTGAACGTGCGGCGGAAACGGTCGTGCCGAATTTTCATTATGAAATCAAGAAGATCGAACGGAAGCACGCTGCGAAACGTGCGGAATCGCCGTCCGCAGGCTCTCAGACTATGGGATCGTATGTGCCGGGCGACGGAGACGAGGAATTGTTCGCCAAACTGCGTGCGTTGCGGCTTGACATCGCCCGCGAACTCGGTAAACCCCCGTATATCGTCTTTTCCGATAAAACGCTGCGCGACATGGTGCGTATCAGGCCGGTCACCGGCGAGCAATTCTCGCAAGTCAATGGCGTTGGTGCGCTCAAATTGGAAGCGTATGGCGAACGGTTCATGGAAGTGATCCGCGATTTCGTTGCATGAATCAGGTGACGTGTCAGCTTGAGGAATAAGCGTATCGATTATTGCAAAATCATACGTTTTATATGATACGTAACACGTTATCGGCAACATGTATGGCGGTGAGGTTGACGTATGCCGGCAAAACGGCGACAGTAGAGACGAACAGTTGTTGAAGAAAGGATTGATGATGGCAGAAGACAAGCCGGTTGTGGAAAGCTTCCAGCTCGACCACACCAAGGTGAAGGCTCCGTATGTGCGTTATATCGACACGCAGACCGGTCCGAATGGCGATGTGATTTCCAATTATGATTTGCGTTTGGTGCAGCCGAATGAGAATGCGATTCCGACCGGTGGCCTGCACACCATCGAACATACGATTGCGGTGCTGTTGCGTGAACGTATCGACGGTTATATCGATTGTTCCCCGTTCGGCTGCCGTACCGGTTTCCACCTGCTGACGTGGGGCGAGCATTCCACGGAAGAAGTGGCTCGCGCGTTGAAGGAGGCGTTGGAATTCATCGCATACGAGGCCGCATGGGATGACGTTCCTGCCACCACTATCGAAAGCTGCGGCAATTACCGCGACCATAGCCTGTTCACGGCGAAGGAATGGTGCAAGGATATTCTCGCCAAGGGCATCAGCTCTGACGCGTTTGAGCGCCGTCTGGTCTGATTTGCGTGCGATTGCACGTCTTTTTTCGGGCATATTGCGAATACTGTGCCGTGGGCATGGTATTTTTGACGCTCGGAAGAAGACAAGGTGATGCAAAGGTGAACGAGATGGGTGAGGAGAGCGTCATTACCTCTGAACGGCGGTTCCGTCGCGCCACTATGGCTGATTTGCCGACCATGCTGAAGATTTATGAGCATGCCCGCAAGTTGATGGCCTCCAATGGCAATCCCACGCAGTGGGGTGATAAGTTCCCTCGTGAGGAAGTGGTTCGTGACGATGTCGAATCGCAACGCACCGTGTTGCTGGTCGATACGGTTGATGGCGAGGAACGTGTGCTCGCCCAGTTCGCATTGTGTCCGGGCATCGACCCGACGTATGTGAATATCGATGGTGCCTGGCTGGATGACGATCCGTATGTGACCATCCACCGGATCGCCTCGTCGGGTCTCGCCAAGGGTGCGGCGAAGGACTGCATCAACTGGTGCATCGAACATTACGGCAATGTGCGCGCGGATACGCATCCCAACAACAAGGCCATGCAGCATGTGCTCGAATCGAATGGTTTCGCGCGCTGCGGCTTGATTCAGTTGCTTGACAGGCCGTCCGACACCACGCGTATCGCTTATCAACGGCATGAATGGTGAGATTTGCGGATTTATATGGATTGATATCAATCAATATAAATTTCATCACAAATAATCGCAAATAATCTTCGATATTGAGAAGCAAAAATCCCGTTGCATATCGTATTTCAGATGTTCAACGGGATTTTTATATCCGATTGTGTTGCTTTCGATATATCTTACGAAAGATATATCGAAAGCAACCGTATCGTCGGTTTTTAGAACAGTCCTGGCTCGTTCAATGCGGAATGCTTGCGGCTGTACACGAAATACACGATCAAACCAAGGGCGAACCAGATTGCGAAACGCACCCAGGTTTCCCAATTCAAACCGCAGATCAGGATGAAGCAGAAAATGATCGCGCAGATCGGCGTGAACGGCACGCCCGGGGCGCGGAAGCCGCGGTGTGCGTCCGGCTGGGTCTTACGCATCCACAGAATGCCTGCGGACACGATGATGAATGCCGACAGCGTACCGATGTTCACCAATTCGAACAGCACGTTGATGTTGATGAAACCGCCGGCGATGGCCGTTAGAATACCGAAGAACCATGTACCTTTGAACGGGGTGCGGTATTTCGGGTGTACTTCGCCGAAGAACTTCGGGAACAGGCCGTCGCGGCTCATGGCGTAGCAGATGCGGGACTGGCCGTACAGCTGCACCAGCATCACCGTGGTCATGCCGATCAGAGCGCCAAGATTGACAACGAACGCCAGCCAGTTGAGACCGGTTTCGAGAATCACGCCGGCCACCGGAGCGTCAATGAAGTTCGCGAACTCCTTGTATGGCACCACACCGGTCATGATCAGCGTCATGACGATGTACAGCACGGTGGACACGGCCAGCGAGATCAGAATGCCGCGCGGCAGTGTCTTGTTCGGATTGATGGTCTCCTCGGCGGAAGAGGACACCGCGTCAAAGCCGATGAAGCTGAAGAACACGATCGACGCGGCCGGAACAATGCCGTACGGCTGCGTCGAGCCCGGCTGGAACGTGTAAATGCCGTACGGGGAGAACGGCTTCCAATTGGCGGGATTGATGTACCAGACGGTGCACACGATGAACAGCACGATGATGGCCAGTTTGATCATCACCATAATATCGTTGGTTTTCTTCGTCTGGTTAATGCCGATGGACAGCACCCAAGTGATGATGAGCACGATCACGAAACCAGGCAGATTGAAGTATGTGGTCACGCCTGGCGTGGTGCCGTATGCCGCAGTCAGTTCAACTGGCAGATGCAAGCCGAAACCTTCCAACAGTTTGTTGAAATATCCGGACCATCCGGCGGACACGGTGGCCGCCTGCAAGGCGTATTCCAAAATCAAATCCCAGCCGATCACAAACGCGATCAGCTCGCCGAACGCCAAATACGCGTACGAATATGCGGAACCGGACACTGGTGCCATCGCGGCGAACTCCGCATAGCACAATCCCGCGAAACCGCAGCAGACCGCGGCCAGAAGGAAGGAGATGCACAATGCCGGACCTGCGGTGAGGGCGCCCTTGCCGGTGAGTACGAAAATGCCGGTGCCGATGATGGCGCCGATTCCCAGCATGGTAAGATCAAATGTTTTCAATGTGCGTTTCAGCGGAGTTGACTCGGATACGAGCTGGTCCACTGACTTTTTGCGAAAAAGATCCATGGTCTTAATTCCCTAAAAATGGTTTTATATGGGCTGGACCGGACGGATTTCCGGGACTCTGGCACGCCTCAAACGCCAGAAATCAAAGAAGGGCTGAACGCCTCTTATACGGGAGGTGTACGCGCCTTATGTAAGGAGAGTGTAAAAACCTGGCACGGACAAAACCGTGAAAACCCCGTGAATCGTCTCGCTAAGTGTGTGCGTCTTTTCGAAGCCGTCACGTGGGAGCGCAACAATAGAGTCATGACTTTCAACGCTGCCCGTGAATGGCAATTCTCATCCGAACAAGGCAAGGCCAATTATGAGGCCGCCCAAAAGCAATATCCGGCGCAGGCCATCGTCGATATGGCCGCATTGCGAAACAACATGCGTCATCTGGTGAGCGTGGTTGGCGGCCCGAATTCCGGCACCGCCGTGATGGGTGTGGTCAAGGCCGACGCGTACGGGCATGGTCTTATTCCGGCCGCGCTCGCGGCACTGGCGGTGCGACCGGGCTGGGCACGGCGCAATCACATGAGGCGCTGCTGCTGCGCAAGGCGGGCATCGGGCCGGACCGCTGCCACATTCTGACATGGGTATATAACGGCATGGCTGTGCCTTTTGACGAGCTGATCGACAATGATATCGATATTTCCGTCGGATCATTGCCGGGCATTGACGGCGTTGCGGCTGCGGCGCGTCGTCTTGGAAAAACCGCACGTGTGCATGTGAAGGTCGATTCCGGTTTCGGCCGCAACGGGTTCACGCCCGCCACGTTCGACGCGGCGCTCGCCAAGCTGGTGCCGCTCGCCAAGGAGGGTGTGCTGCATATCGTCGGCCAGTGGAGCCATTTGGCGGTGGCGGACGCTCCGGACGTTCCTGAATTCGTGGCATCCACCGACAGACAGATCGAGAATTTCAAGGATTTCACCCGTCGTATGGAGCAGGCGGGCATTGCGCCGGAGATTCGTCATCTCGCCAATACCGCTGCCACGCTTTCACGTTCCGAGATTCATTTTGAGCTGACGCGCCCGGGTATCGGCCTGTATGGTTATGAGGCTGATCCGGCCATGGGCACGCCAGGTACATACGGTTTGACGCCGGCCATGACGTTGCAGGCGCAGCTTGGTACGGTCAAGGATGTTGAAGCGGGCCATGGCATTTCCTATGGCCGCACGTACCTGACTCCTACAGACACGTCCACCGCGATCGTGCCTGTAGGCTATGCGGACGGCATTCACCGTTCCGCTTCCGGTTTCGATATGGAAGGCGCGAAGCATGTGATCAAACCTGGCGGTCCGGTGCGTGTGATGACTACGGAAGGTCCGCGCCTGTACCGTGTGTCTGGCCGCGTGTGCATGGATCAGTTCATGCTTGACCTGCACGGTTCTGCGGAAAAGCTTGGCGTGCATGAGGGCGATACCGTGCAGCTGTTCGGTCCGGGCCGTGGCGAGGATTATGCCGAGCCGACCGCTGACGATTGGGGTCGTGCCGCAGGCACCATCAGCTACGAGATCTTCACCTGTCTGTGCAACCGCATTCCGCGCCTGTACGAGCACGCCACTGACGTGCTGTCGGCCGAGGATCTCGCCAAACTCAATCCCGCAACCATTCTGTAAGGCAACAGGCGTGGGAAACAAGGCACGCCGTGAAAGTCAATATGGTGGGCGCGGCACGTTCGATGGTTGGTCAACGTGCCGCGCTTGCTGTTAAGGTGGTGAGCTATGCCAGGAATGATTTTGAAGGAAGATATCGAAAAAGTTCGCGCCACCGCCGATTTGTACGACATTGTGTCTGCAACGGTTACGCTCAAACCTTCAGGAACTGGCACATACGTGGGGCTGTGCCCGTTTCATGACGAGAAAACGCCAAGCTTTTCCGTGCGTCCGGCGCTCGGTGTGTGGCATTGCTTCGGCTGCGGTCTTGGCGGAGACGTGTTCGGTTATGTGGAGCATCAGGAGAACGTCGACTTTCGTGATGCCGTCGAGCTTTTGGCCGACCGATACCATATCGAATTGCGTTATGACCAGTCGAACGCCAAGAAGGAGCATACCGGTTCGAAACGTGCCCGCCTGTTGGAAGCCAACGAGGCCGCGCAGGAGTTTTTCGTCTCGCAGCTGATGACCAAAGACGCGCTCGCCGCGCGCAAACTGCTTGATGGCCGTAATTTCAGCCAGGCCGATTGCCAACGATTCGGTTGCGGATATGCTCCGCAAGGCTGGGATAATCTGGTGCGGTACTTGGCAGGCAAGGGCTTCACACAGCAGGAAATGTTGGACGCAGGTTTGGCCCGTCAAGGCCAGCATGGGGTGTATGACTATTTCCGTGGCCGCGTAACATGGCCGATTCGCGATTCAACCGGACGCACGCTTGGTTTCGGCGCTCGCAAGTTGTATGAGGATGATTCGATTAGCGCGAAATACATTAATACTCCCGACACGCAGTTGTATCGGAAAAACCAGGTGCTGTATGGCATTGATATGGCGAAGTCGGCGATTGTGAAGAAACGTCAGGCGGTGATCGTCGAAGGGTATACGGATGTGATGGCCATGCATTTGGCCGGCATTGATACCGCGATCGCGACATGCGGCACCGCGTTCGGTGCCGAGCATGCCAAGATCGTGCGTCGTCTGATCGCCGACGATTCGTTGGGTGCGGTACAGCTGGTTGGTCCGTTGAAGGTTGAAGGACAGGCGTTGAGTTCGCGTATCGTGTTCACCTTCGATGGCGATGCGGCCGGTCAGAAGGCTGCGATTCATGCGTTCGGCTTGGATTCCGCTTTTTCGACGCAGGCGTTCGTTGCTGTGGCCGACGACAATCTCGACCCGTGCGATTTGCGTATCAAGCGAGGTAATGAGGCGGTTCGCGCGTTGATCGATCATGCCGAACCACTGTATGATTTCGTGATCAAAACCGCGATCGGGCGTTTCGACACCACTTATACCACTGGGCAGATGGGCGCAGTCAAGGCGGTGGCGCCGTTGATCGCACAGATTCGTGACCGTTCCCTGTTGGATTTGTATTCACGCAAGGCGGTGCGCCAGATCGGCGTCGACTTGGATATCATGCAGCGTGAAGTGCGTGACGCACGACGCAAACTGCAGGTGCGGGACGAAGATGCGTACGCTCCGAAACGTCGTTTTGCAGGCAATGCCGGAGCTGCGGTGGAACCGCGTATGGAACAAGGCACGAATCCGTATGCGAATCCTTCCGCGCGGAAGGCGTTGGAACATCGTGATGCGGCGGAGCAATCCTACTATCGCATTGATGATGCCGTGTTCATTTGCGAACAGCAGTTCATGGCAACCCTGATTCAAGTGCCGCTTGCCGTTGATCCGACACTGTTCGCCAGTCTTACGCTGTCGAGCTTCATGACCCCCGTATTCCGCACGTTATTCCAAGCGGTCGCGGCGGGCGGACTGCCGTCTGCTGATACCCCGCAAGGATTGTGGATGCACAATCTCACCAAAGCGGGTGGTCCGATGTTGGAATCCGTCATCAACGAGCTTGCCGTCATGCCATTGCCGCTTCCTCCGAGCGATACTGACGCAGAACGTGCGTCGCAACAATCGCAGGAAGGCAACGTGCAATTGCGCAAGCCGACCGACGACGAACGCAGATACGCGTCTGAACTCATCATTCGACTGCTTGACACGGGCATCATGCGCAAAATCGGCGCGGACCAGCGTCGCATGGCGCAACTGTCGGACGGTGCCGAGAAAATCGAGCTGCTTGGCCAGATTACCAAGCTGGAAACGTTGCGCAAGGATCTGCAGACGAGGGTGTTCGGCAATAACGTCGCCTGAATATTTGGTGTGCCGGAGCGTCAACCCCCGAACGTCTTTGTCGTTCACCTGAATTTGCCACATGCCTGAGTGCGGTATGAACAGCCGGCGAACGTGTGGTGAACGCAGGAAGAATACTTAACGAATTCTTGGCTGGTGCACGGTATCCTTCGGCGTGTTTTGCAATTGCAAAACAGTTTTGCCGGTTTGCAAAGTCAGGGAACAGTAAGGCGCATGGGCTGAAAAACGTTGGAATGGTCGGAAAAATAGTATGCCAAGGGTATGTGGTACGCGATTTTTCGGGTAAAGTGAATACGGCGTTTCTTGAGTAAATCGCCCGGGTCTGCAAACGGTTTGCAAACTGGATTCACGGAGGAATGAATGCGACGATTGGTCGTCAAAATCCTGAAAAACGAGACCATTCTCGTAGTTGCTTCCATACTTGCTCTTATTTCATGCTTTATCGTGCCTCCTGACAAGGAGTATGCCGGATATATTCATGCCAGCACCATTTCGCAGCTGATCTGCCTGATGCTGGTGGTGTGCGGTTTCCAGCGCATCGGTGTGTTCCGCATCATCGGTTCGCGGTTGCTGCATCATGTGAGCCCCGCCCGCGGATTGGTGATCACGCTGATTTCGCTCACCTATTTTTCCGGCATGCTGATTACCAATGATGTGGCGCTGGTCACGTTCATTCCATTCGCGATCGCGGTGCTCACCATGGCTCACATGGAGGAGTATGCGGTGCTGGTCGGCACGTTGATGACCGTCGGTGCGAACGTGGGCAGTATGTTGACGCCGATCGGCAATGCGCACAACCTGTATTTGAAAGCGTTGACGGGCATGCCGTCCGCTGAAATGATCGGCATTATGGCACCGTATTCCGTTGCTGCGGCGGTATTGCTGGTGGTCATCGCCTGTGTGGTGTTCGGTAAGAAACCTGTTTCCGAATTTTCCTCTATCGACGGCAGCGGCATCGAACAGAATGTGCTCGCTCCGAATTCCGATCAGCCGCAGCCGGATGAGATTCGTGTGACCGGCTACGGCGCAGGTTACGGTGGTTGGCGCACGATCGTATATTGCGCGCTGTTCATCGTGTGTTTGCTGGCTGTGAGCGATTTCATTCCGCTATGGGCCATGTGCGTGATCGTGGTGGTGGCGTTCCTGTTCTGCGATCGCCGCGTGTTCCGCAATATCGACTGGGGATTGCCGCTCACGTTCTGCATGTTCTTCATTTTCATCGGCAATATGAAACGCGTGCCGGAATTCTACGAGCTGGCCGCCTCCTTGGTGGGGGCGCATCCGCTGGAAGTGTCCGTGGTGTCCAGCCAGTTCATTTCCAACGTGCCGACCACGTTGCTGCTGTCCGGCTTCTGCGACCAGTGGCGTGC
>ENA-OPTX01000781-OPTX01000781.1-human-gut-metagenome-genome-assembly--contig:-NODE-781-length-14976-cov-2.791703_pt1 | contig 14976 bp, 10 predicted proteins | sample MGYA00241465_ERZ501922 | MGnify/ENA primary metagenome ERZ501922 (study PRJEB25962, sample SAMEA2042399) | human gut metagenome | biome: human gut; feature: human-associated habitat; material: faeces...
GCTTGAATGCCATCGGCACGGCCGCGCACTGCTTCACGCTGGTGCATGATGATGAGCGCAGCGCGTTTGAATCGCAGATTGCCGCGCTCGGCAAGAACACCACACTGTTGGTTGACACGTACAACATTGAAGAGGCCGTGAAGACAGCTGTTGACGTGGCCGGACCCGAATTGGGCGGCGTGCGCATCGATTCCGGCGATCTGGCGTCGTTGGCGCAGCGCGTGCGCAACCAGCTGGATGCGTTGGGCGCTACCAACACGAAGATCACCGTTACCAACGATTTGGACGAGTATGCGCTCGCTTCGCTGCAGGCCGCGCCGGTCGATTCGTATGGCGTGGGCACCATGCTCGTCACCGGATCGGGCGCTCCGACCTGTGCGATGGTGTACAAGCTGACTGAACGCGAGAATTCCGCTGGTGACATGCAGCCGGTGGCCAAGAAGTCGAAAGACAAGGCCACGGTTCCGGGCCGCAAGCTCGCCTTCCGTTCGTACGAGTATGCGCTGGCCGACTGCGAACATGTGATTTCCGGCTCCGAAGAGCAGCTGGCCGCCTATCAGCCGGAAGAAGGCTGGAAGGATCTGCTGGTCGGCTACGTGAGCAACGGCGAAATCAACTCCGATTATCAGGGACACGAGGCCATCGTCAACGCGCATAATTACCGCGCCCAGGCGCTGGCCGAACTGCCGATCGGCGCGCAAAGCCTCATGAAGGGCGACCCGGTAATCCCTACCGAAATCACCGTCCTTTGACTCGTGCTACCATCATGCTGGTTGCGTACGGCAATCAATCTCGTAATCAACCAGCATGAAGGGGTAGGATTACATGCGAGCATTTTCTCTGGTTACGTTGAGTCCGGAGGCGTTTGACGATTTTTCCGCGCATCACGCGGACGGCAACTTTCAACAGACCTCTGCCGCAGGCCGTCTGCGTGCCGGCCAAGGGATCGAAGTGGAATACCTTGGCGTTCAAGAAAACGGCACAATCGTTGCGGGAGCGCTGTTCGAAACGCATCGCAGCCGCCTTTCCACCTTCAGTGTGGTGCACGACGGCCCCTTGTGTGACTATCGCGATCGCGAATTGACCGAATATTTCATGACCCAACTCAAGCAGCACGCGAAGGCGAAAGGTTCCGCACAGATGGAAATCGTGCCGGAAATGCCATACTGCCTGCATGACTCGCGTGGCGGCGAACTGCCAGCCGACCAAGGTGGTGCTCCTGCTGATGATGCCGTAGAAACGTTGAAAAACCTCGGCTTCATGCATGACGGCTTCACCATCGGCTACACTGCGGTGCCGCGCTGGCGTTACCTGAAAGACCTGACTGGCATTACCGACGAAAAGTCACTGCTCAAGTCGTATGACAAGCGCACGCAGTGGAGCGTGAAACGTGCCGCATCCATGGGCGTGCATGTGCGCGAGCTAGGCGAAGACGAGCTGCAGGTGTTTGCCGACATCGAGCAGGCCACCGCCGAACGCCGTAATTTCGAATATCGTGGTGAAGCCTACTTCCGCAAGTTCAAGCAAGCTTACGGCAGTAAGGCGCACTTCATGGTGGCGCAGATTCACATCGGCGAATACATTGCCGACATGGAATCCAAGTGTGACGCCTTGCGGAAGAAGGTCGATGTGCTGCAGGCCAAGTACGACGAGCATCCGACCACCAAAACGGAACGCCAGCTAGGGGAGGAGTCCCGAAACTTGGCGGCGGCGGAAAAACGTTTGACCGAGGCGGCCGAGTACGCCAAAGACGGTGACGTGCTTCCGGCGGCAGCATCCCTATTCGTGGAACACGCTCGTGAAACGGTGTATCTGTTCTCAGGCAGTGTGGAAAAGTACAAGCCGTTCTACGCTTCCGCGCTCATTCAACATGATGCCATGCTGCATTTGTGTGTGGAACGCGGTGTGACCCGCTACAACTTCTACGGCATCAACGGCGTGTTCGACGATCCGGAAGATGAGGGTCGTGGCGTACTCGAATTCAAGCAAGGCTTCAACGGGTACGTCGAGGAACTCATGGGCTCATTCGTGCTTCCCGTACGCCCGCTGACCTTCAAACTCAAGACCGCCCTCCGCGAACTCCTGCGCCACTAGCTATTAGCTCACCTTCCGCTTGGAGGATTCTGGGTGGGGGCTTATAGGTGCGCGAGGGTTATGTGAACGCTGTTGACGGCGACTGTAGGCCGGACTAGGTTATCGCTTTTGGTGAAAAGGGATTTTAGCCAGTTGGGATAGTGAAAGGTAGTTACGGATCGTGATGCGCGAAGTGAATGCGAGTGAGGAACAAGAGCAAGAATCGTCTGAATGGAATGTGCGCGAGCTGAGCGGTAGTGAGTTTGATGAGCTTTCCGCCGCGAGCAGATACGGCGGATTCCAGCAGACTTCCGAAATGGCGGCATTGGCTCAGTCCGACGGCATGCAAACGCAATACGTTGGATTGGTGGATTCGCACGATGCTCCGGTGGCTGGCGCGTTGGTGGCTTTTTCGCAAGGGCGTTTCGGCGTGGAAGGCTCGTTATGGCTTGGCCCGTTGTGCAATGGGAATAACAGAGAGCAGATGACCGCGTTGACCGAAGGTTTGCGCGAGGCTGCCGAACGGGGTTCACGCCATCAGCCTGACGTGCTGGCCCAACCAGGTGTATTGCGTTCGTGATTCGCAAGGCAAGGCCATGGCCGAACCCAATGATGAGATGGTGCGGGAGTACGAGCGGCTGGGTTGGAAGCATGCTGGCTTTACCCGTGGATACGATGCCCTGATGAACCGTTGGAATTACGTCAAGGACTTGAGAGAGTTCTCGAACGCCGGCGAGCTGCTCGCTTCGTATGCGAAGAACACGCGTCGTAACGTCAAGATCGCGCGGAACAGCGGCGTGGAGGTTCGACGCCTGAATCGCAGTGAGCTGAACGTGTTCCACGATATTTGCGAGCTGAGTAGCGAACGCCAGCATTTCGCCAACCGTAGCCTTGATTACTTCGAACGCGTATATGATGCGTTTGGAGACAAGGCCGAGTTCATGGTGGCGGAAGTGCATCTTGACCGCTATTTGCAATCCTGGGAGGAAAAGCTGGCGAAGTTCTCGAAAGACGTGGAACGCTGGGAGCGTTCGCTTGAGCATACGAAGTACCCGGATGATGTGCGCAAGAAGCTCGATACGGCTCAGAAGAATGTGGAGTCCGCACGTCGCCGCATTGAGGATGCGAACGAGCGCATCGCTCGTGATGGCGAGGTGGTGCCGGTCGCCGTAGGTCTGTTCATGTGGCATGAACGCGAGCTGGTGTATTTCTCCAGCGGATCCGACGATCGTTACGCCAAGTTCTACGCGCCCACCGCCTTACAGCATGAGATGATGTCGCGTTGCTTGGAACGCGGAGTGACGCGGTACAACTTCTATGGCATTTCGGGAGTGTTCGACGATCCGGAAGACGATGGACGCGGCGTGCTCGAGTTCAAGCAGGGCTTCAACGGCTACGTTGAGGAACTGCCGGGCGAATTCACGCTTCCGGTGAGCAAGCTGCGCTACGGCGTGAGCGATTTGGCCCACAAACTCCTGCGCCACTAGCTTTAGGGGGTTTCAGCCATGCTTGGCGCGACGCGGATTTGCGTGGGGTGAGACTTTCTGGTACGCTTTATGTCTTGTGCGCGGATGGCGTGTGCTTCCGGGCATTGCCACTTTAGCTCAGTCGGTAGAGCGGCTCACTCGTAATGAGCAGGTCGACAGTTCGATTCTGTCAAGTGGCTCCAGCGCCCTAGATGTGAAAGCATCTAGGGTTTCGCATATCAGGAGCGTTTTGCCCCGATATGGCTACTTGCGCGAGTGGCGGAATTGGTAGACGCGCAGGATTTAGGTTCCTGTGTCTTTGACGTGTGGGTTCAAGTCCCATCTCGCGCACTTTCAGAAAACGGCGGAATTCCGCCAGTTCTTGGTCATTGTAGTCCACTCAATAAGCCTTTTTGAGAACATGTTGAAAACATTTTGCCCGTTTGCGTCCCAATTCTTCCACTGACTGGAGGATTTGGGACGTTGGGGAGCTTGTTTGCGGGTGGATTCTTCCAGTAGGTGGAGGATTTGGGACGTTGGGGAGCTCGTTTGCGGGTGGATTCTTCCACTGACTGGATAATTTGGGACGGTGGCAGGCTTATTTGCGGGTGAATTCTTCCAGCGGGTGGAGGAATTGGGGCGCTGAGGGGCGCGTGAGCGGAGTGTTTCTTCCAGTGGGTGGAAGAAACAGGACGGTGATGGGCGGCTTGGTGGCAGGGGATGCTCCTAAGATGGCTTCGGGTAGGAAGAGAAAGAGATGATTAGGGATTAGGGGAGTGTCGTGTCTGCGCTGATTCAGCCTGTTGCGCTACTGCTGATTATTCTCGCCGGATACTTGTTCAAACGTGCCGGCCTGTTCGAAGATCGCGATTACCGCATTATGCAGACCATTATTTTCAATCTGGTGCTGCCAGGCGCGATCGTCTATTCGTTTGCTACGAATCCGCATGATTCCAGCATGCTGTTGATTTCGCTGTTCGGCCTGATTGTTGCGTTCATTCCGCCGGTCGTGGTTTTCTTGACGTCCCGCCACCGACCGGTGCAGAACCGTGCGTTCATGATGTTGAATGGTTCCGGCTTCAACGTTGGCTGCTTCTGTTTCCCGGTGGTGCAGGCGTTTCTTGGCACGGGCGCGATCGTGCCCGCCGCCATGTTCGACATTGGCAATTGCGTAATGGTTGCCGCCGGTACGAATGTGATGACGCAAACGCTGCTGCACATCAAGCCCGGCATGCCGCTTACCGAACAGTATCAGGGCAATGCGCCCACGCTCCCGTATGTGAAGCCGAAAGACAAGGATGCCAAACGTCTTGCCCGCAAGGCGTTGGCCCGCAACGTGTTCAAGGGTTTCTTCGGTTCGGTTCCGTTCGACACGTACTTGGTGATGATTATTCTCACGCTCGCTAACGTGAAGATTCCTGACATTATTGCCGCGCTCGTGCAGCCGCTTTCGAACGCGAATTCGTTCTGCGCAATGCTGATGGTGGGCATGCTTATGGATTTGCCATCTGGCAAGCAGGATGTGCTTCAGTTGTTGAAGGTGATTGGCTGGCGACTGCCGTTTGGTATTGCGTTTGCTACTGCGGCTTGGCTGCTGCTGCCGTTTGGCGCTGAGATTCGTGAGGCGGCTGCAATGTGTTGTTTGGCGCCGATTGCAGTGTTTTCCACGCTGTTTACCGACAAGGTGCTTGGTAATGCGAAGCTTGCTGGTTTTACGCTGTCGATTACTGCGATTATCAGTTTGCTGCTGATGACCGGCGCTCACTTCTTGTTCGTCGCGCTCGCATAAGAGCGGCAAGGAGATCTTTACCGGGTGCGGGAGATTGTTTGTGACCCCGCAGAGCACGAAGTCGTTGAATGCTTGCTTGCTGGTAGTTGCAGTGCCGTTTTCTTGTCGTTCACTGCATAATGCGATCGTTTCGTTTATTACATGTTTGGAAGTGTTACGAAGACTTGCGCCGGAACCATGCATACGATTTCAGTAATCGTCGAAAATGCGCATGTCGAAGACGGAAGGTTGTCGGAACCGCGCTATATTGCGAATCTTGGCGAATGTGTTAACTCAGGAAATATTTTTGTGTTGTTCTGTCTTCTTTTGTGAGTATCTTGTGAGGTGAAGAGATACGGAATGCGACACGCGGAAATCCGCAGAGAAGCCGCAATCGCATCCGCTTCATAGTGATGATGAAAGGACCTATACACCATGGCCATCAATCCTCCTGTTGACGCCACCAAGACCCCGGAGTGGGCCGCACTGCAGAAGCACTACGATGAGCTGCAGTCCGAAGGCATCAGCCTCAAGCAGTGGTTCGCCGATGACGCCGAGCGCGTCGAGAAGCTGAGCTTCGACGCGGGCGACCTGCACTTCGACCTGTCCAAGAACCTGATCAAGCCGGAAACCCTGCAGCTGTTCGCAGACCTCGCCAAGGCCGTCAAGCTCGACGAGCGCACCAAGGCCATGTACACCGGCGTGCACATCAACAACACCGAAGACCGCGCCGTGCTGCACACCGCACTGCGCCGCCCGGCCGAAGACGAAGGCAAGTACATCGTTGACGGACAGGACACCGTCAAGGACGTGCGCGAAGTGCTCGGCCGCATCTACGCATTCGCCGACAAGGTTCGCTCCGGCGAATGGACCGGCGTCTCCGGCAAGAAGATCGAAACCGTGGTCAACATCGGCATCGGCGGTTCCGACCTGGGTCCCGTCATGGTGTACGAAGCACTGAAGCCGTACGCTGACGCAGGCATCTCCGCACGCTACATCTCCAACATCGACCCGAACGATCTGGCCGAAAAGACCAAGGGCCTCGACCCGGAGACCACCCTGTTCATCGTCGTTTCCAAGACCTTCACCACCCTGGAAACCCTGACCAACGCTCGTGAAGCCCGCACTTGGCTGCTCGACGCCCTCAAGGCCGCCGGCGCAGTCGACGGCTCCGACGAGAAGAACGCCGAAGCCATCAAGAAGCACTTCGTCGCCGTCTCCACCAACCTGGAGAAGGTCGCTGAGTTCGGCATCGACCCGGCCAACGCCTTCGGCTTCTGGAACTGGGTTGGCGGCCGCTACTCCGTGGACGCAGCCGTCGGCACTTCCCTCGCCGTGGTGTTCGGACCGGAACGTTTCGAAGAGTTCCTGCACGGCTTCCATGAGATCGACGAATACTTCGCCAACACCCCGTTCGAGAAGAACGTGGTCGTGCTGCTCGGCATGCTGAACGTGTGGTACCGCAACTTCTTCAAGGTCGCATCCCACGCCGTGCTGCCGTACGACCAGTACCTGCACCGCTTCCCGGCCTACCTGCAGCAGCTGACCATGGAATCCAACGGCAAGTCCGTGCGTTGGGACGGCACCCCGGTCACCTCCGAAACCGGCGAAATCTTCTGGGGCGAGCCGGGCACCAACGGCCAGCACGCTTTCTACCAGCTGATCCATCAGGGCACCCAGCTGATCCCGGCCGACTTCATCGCGTTCGTGAACACCCCGAACCCGACCAAGGACGGCGACCAGGACGTGCACGAGCTGTTCCTCGGCAACTACTTCGCACAGACCAAGGCTCTCGCCTTCGGCAAGACCGCTGACGAAGTGCGTGCAGAGGGCACTCCGGAAGAGATCGTTCCGGCCCGCGTGTTCACCGGCAACCGCCCGACCACCTCCATCTTCGGCGTGGCACTGACCCCGTTCGCACTCGGCGAGCTTATCGCCCTGTACGAGCACATCACCTTCGTTGAAGGCACCGTGTGGGGTCTGGACTCCTACGATCAGTGGGGCGTCGAACTGGGCAAGCAGCTCGCCAAGCAGATCACCCCGGCCATCTCCCAGGATGACGAAGCACTGGCCGCTCAGGACGCTTCCACTCAGTCCCTGATCCAGTTCTACCGCGCAAATCGCAAGTTCTGATTTCTCTAAGGATTAAATAGCCTTCGAAAGGGCTCTGCACGGGATGCAGAGCCCTTTTTGCTACCCCTGGCCATCTTCAAAAGGTCTGGCGGGTGAGGTATTTTTGAATATTGCTGTGCCGGGATTCAGGACGCCGCATAATCCTGATTCCCTTCGGGTCCAGCCGAGAACAATCGCAAGATTGAACGGAATGTTGCACAAACGCAAGTTACCGTGATTTTCGGCGGATTGGCAATCCTTCGCAGGCAGACCTGCGGAGAACATACGAGGCAGAACGAAATTGAAAAATCGTGAAGCCCTTACCTGTGCGCTGATATGCGGCGGCGACTCGAGGAAACACAATGGTTAACGCTATTGAGGCATTTGACGCCAAGCACATGAAGCCGGCCGAGGAAATCCCGGCATTCCGTCCGGGTGACACCGTTGAAGTCAACGTGAAGATCCAGGAAGGCAACAACTCCCGTATCCAGGCCTTCACCGGCGTTGTGATCGCTCGTCAGGGCGGCGGCGTCCGTGAGACCTTCGTTGTTCGTAAGATCAGCTTCGGCACCGGTGTGGAGCGTCGCTTCCCGCTGCACTCCCCGGTCATCGACTCCATCAAGGTGGTCCGCAAGGGCCGTGTGCGTCGCGCCAAGCTGTACTACCTGCGCAACCTGCGCGGTAAGGCCGCTCGTATCGTTGAGCGCCGCGACAACTCCGAGAAGTGAGTTTCAAACGCAAATAAAGCGTGAAATTGGCCCTCAGCCTTACGGCCGGAGGGCCTTTTTCTATTCTTGGCCGCTATGATAGGGGTCAGTGTGCAAACCGGACGATAAAGGAATCATGTATGAGGCATGCCAAAGAAGAAAACAATAGCGGCGACAGCTTTGGCTTGCGCGACACCTTGGTCTGGTGCGGAATTCCTATTATTATCGTGCTGCTGATACGCATTTTCCTGCTCGGATTCTACGTGATTCCCTCCGGATCCATGATGAACACCATCGAACCAGGTGACCGCGTGATCACCTCGAAACTCACCCCGAAAGTCTTCGATCTGAAACGCGGCGACGTGGTGGTGTTCAAGGACCCCGACCACTGGCTGCGGCAGGAAGACAGTAGCAAACTCGGCGGTGACTACCTCATCAAACGGCTCATCGGATTGCCAGGAGACACCGTGGCATGCGAAGGGCCAGGTAAGCCGATCACCATCAATGGTGTGGCGATTGACGAAAGCGCATACATTCGCCCCGACGTGGATCCCAGCTCATTCGCGTTCAACGTGACCGTGACCGAAGGACACGTGTTCGTTATGGGCGACAATCGCGCCAATTCCGCCGATTCACGCTATCATCAGGGTGATTCCTCACATGGACTTGTGCCTATTCCCGACGTAGTGGGTGTCGGACTCGCGAAATATTGGCCGTTGAACCGCATCGGCGGGCTCGATGCGCACCATGAAGTGTTTGCCGACGTTCCGGAAGGAGGCTCGGCGGCCTGATGGCGGTTTCCGTAATTCCCACATTGGATTTGGAACGTGCTATTGCCGAACAAGGCTACGATGTGATCGTCGGCTTTGACGAAGTGGGGCGTGGATCTCTCGCAGGGCCGGTAATGGTTGGTGCGGCTGCGATTTGGGCGCGTGACTTAGACGGGCCGGCTGGAGCTTCGCAAGGAGGCTCGCAAGAATCTTCGCATCTGGAAGTGCCGAAAGGCGTGGCCGACTCCAAAATGCTGACCGAACACAAGCGCGAAGCCATCTTCGACGAACTCAAATCCTGGTGCGCATCTTGGGCGGTTGGCGCCGCCAGCAACAAGGAGATTGACGAGTGGGGCATTTCCCATGCACTCGGCGTAGCCGCGTTACGTGCGTTGGCACAGGCGGAGGCGAAGCTCGGCATTGACGGCAACGGCATGCTCTCCGGCAAACCGGTGAAGGTCGGCGCGATCCTCGACGGACCGAACGATTACATCACCAAGACGCTGAACACCTTCGACGCGCCCGAAGTGCCGGTGCCGGCGAACGTTACCACCAAAGTGAAAGGCGACCGGTATTGCGCCGCCGTGGCCGCCGCCGCGGTCATCGCCAAAGTCACCCGGGATCGGCTCATGGTCGAACTGGGAGCGCAACCCCAATATGAACCATATGAATGGGCCCACAACAAGGGTTACGGTTCGGCCGCACACCGTGACGCCATCGCTGAATTCGGGCCCAGCGACCTGCACCGCCTGTCCTGGCACCTCGTCTGACATACGGCATCTCATCCGCAGTCCGCGATTACGCTAATCCTTGCGGATGATGCATGCCGGAAGGAAACCTGTAAGTTCATCCCGCCGTCTGATGGCCGGGGCCAATCCGTTTCCGTACCGTAGGAAACATGGAACACATACTTCAGGCGACCGATCTGGTCATGGATTATTCGACCCAACAGGCGACACCAAACGCCACACACATGCTGGCGCTCAATCACGTGGATTTCGGCATCCAGGCAGGCGAAAGCATCGCGGTCATGGGACCGTCCGGTTCCGGCAAATCGACGTTACTGCACGCACTCGCCGGCATCATCACCCCGACAGCCGGCAATGTGATGTTTCGCGGTGCCAACCTAGCGCGGTTGAGCGACGCTGACCGCACCAAACTGCGCCGCAGCGCCTTCGGCTTCGTCTTCCAATCCGGACAACTGCTGCCGGAACTGCCGGCCATCGAAAACATCGCGTTGCCGATGATGCTGGGCGGCGCAAGCTACCAGCAGGCCACCGACATGGCCATGCTATGGCTGGAACGATTGGGATTGCGCCAGCTCGCGCAACAACGTCCCGGCGAAATGAGCGGCGGCCAGATGCAGCGCATCGCCATCGCACGTGCGCTCGCCGCGCAGCCGGCAGTCATCTTCGCCGATGAACCGACCGGCGCGCTCGACCAGACCACCGGCCACGAAATCATGAGCATTCTCATGCGGACCGCACGACAGACCGGCGCGGCCGTGGTCGTGGTGACGCACGATTCGAACGTGGCCGCATTTTGCGATGCCACCGTTACCATGCGTGATGGCAGGTTGAGCTCGCCGCAGCAATCCCAACCTACCGCCGGAGGCGCACGATGAACATGTTCCGATTATGGCGATTGTTCCACCGCTCCGGCACCCGCGGCACATCCGGCCGCACCTCTGCGCTGGCCATCGTTGCCTTCGCATCCGCCACCGCCGTCTTCCTAACCGTGCTCGGAGGCCTGCATGGCTTCATCTGGCGGGCCTCCGCCGACCACACGTTCGGTTGCATGATCGATTCCAACAGGTGCGCGCCCGGTACATACGAAACATGGTCCAAAGCCCTGGCGCACGCCGACAAGCTCGTCGCCACGGTCGGCGACGGCCATTGGACGGCCGACCAGGCCACAGCCGTCATGAACACCTATTCCGACGGCTATGTGATGCTCGCCGCATTCGCCAGTCTGCTACTCATCGTGCCGTTCGTGGCGCTCGCCGGCTCGGCGGCCCGTCTCGCGGCCTCCCGCAGGGACGCACGTCTCGCCGCACTGCGACTTGCGGGCGCCACCACCGCGCAGGTCACGAAACTCACCGCGCTCGATGCGGGTGGCCAGGCTCTGCTTGGCGCGCTGGTCGGCATGGCCGGCTACTTCGCGCTGATACCAGCGATCATGCTGCTCGACTTCCAAAACCAGCATTTCACCTTCGAACAGTTGTGGGTGGGACTGCCTGCCCTGGCGGCTGTGACCGTCGGAGTCACGCTGCTTGCCTTGGTCTCCGCGCTGGCCGCCCTACGCCGCGTGGCCTTCACCCCGCTTGGCGTGACGCAACGTACCGGACAACCCATGCCGTCCGCATGGCGCGCACTGATTTTCCTTGCCGTGTTGGCCGTAGGCTACCTGCTGCTCAACAGCATCTCCGCATTCGCGCACTTGGGTCAGATGGTGGTCTACGCCATCATCTTCGGCGTCTTCTTCCTCGGCTTCGCCATGGTGAACGTCGTCGGTACCTGGGTGGTGGCGATGCGCGCCAGATCGCGTGCGAAACACCCGAAGGACGCGGCCACTATGATTGCCATGCGCCGTATCCTCGACAATCCCAAGCGTGCTTGGCGCAACGTGTCCGGCGTGGCGCTCGCTGTGTTCATCGCGGGGATGACGTCGGTGTGCGGATTGCTCGCCACCGGAATCGGAGGCAACCACGACCCGTTCGACCCATCTATGCTGTACATGCGCGATATAGCGATGGGTGGTTTCCTGACGCTCGCCTTTGCCGCGGTGCTCGCCGCCGTCAGTTCCGGCGTGATGCAGACGAGCAACGTCTACGACCAGGCCGACGAGTACCGCATGCTTGCGTTGGAAGGCACGGATGAGGCGACGCTCGACAAGGCACGCATGATGGAAGTGATCACCCCGCTCAACACGGTGATGGCCGTTTCATTAGGGTGCTCGGTGTTGTTGCTGTTTCCGATTCTGGCAACGTCGTTGCTCAATCCGGCTTCGTTGCTTACGTTGGCCGCGGGAATCGGCTTGTGTTATGCGCTGATGGTGCTCGGAGGGGGTGCCGCGAATCATGCGGCGCACGGGCTCGGTCATGCCGGCTACCGTACGGACGATTGATGGTCTCGCCGCGGCGGTCGTGGATACCGCGGCGAGGACTGGCGAGGTCAGCCGAGCAGCACCGCGATGATTGCGATGAAGATCGGTGAGGTCAGTGTCGAGAAGAGAATGCCGTCGCGTGCGAACGAGAGACCCACGTTGTACCGCGCCGCGTAGTTGTAGACGTTCTGCCCGGTCGGCAGGGCGGCGAGCACCACGCACGCGTACAATGTGGCGCCGCGGAAGCCCATCACGAAATACGACAGCAGGAACGCGATAATTGGCATCACGATGTTCTTCAATACCGCCACCGTGAACACCGCGGGAATATTCGACTTGTCCTGCAGCGGCTTCGTGCCGTGCAACGACATGCCGAATGCCATCAAAATCATTGGCACTGCGGAATCGCCGATCATGTCGATCGGATCGTAAATACAGTCCGGCACCACGAAATGACCGGTTTTTGCGGAAATCGCGGATACGGCGATGCCCAGCAGCGAACCGATAAGCAGCGGCTGATGCAGCGGCTGCTTCAGAATCTCCCTCGTGGAGACCTTGCCTTTGGTGGTCACATCGAGCACGGTCAGGCCGATCGGTGTGAACACCGCCTGTTGCATGACCAGAATCGGCGCGACCAAAGCGGGATTGCCCAGAATGTACGTGGCGATCGGCAGACCGATGTTGTTGTAGTTCAGATACAGCGAATTCAACGCGCCGATGGTGGCATCCGCCGCCTTCAGATGGAAGAACAGCCTATTGAGGATCAGAAACACCAATCCGACCAGCACGGCCGAGAAGAACGCCACAACAATGGAGGAGTGGAATATCTCGAAGATTCTCTCCTTGGACAGGATGGCAAACATCAGGCACGGGCTCGATACGAAAAAGCTGAACCTGTTGAGCACCATCTGCGCGGTAGGTCCGCCTATGCGCATGCGCGCGGCCACGTAACCGGTGCCGATGACGATGCCAATGACGCAGAAGCCTTCCAATGCGCTTAACAGACCAGGCATGACACTCTTCCTTTCGCTCTCGGCCGTTGGTTTGGCCGCTATCCAGTGTTGCACCATGCATATGGATAACATCCGATCCGTCTCAAAAGCGTTGTCGAACGGCGATGTCGGTTCCGGTGGTGCTGGATAATGGGCGGTATGAACGAACTTGAGATTGGATTTTCCGCTTCCGCCACCAGGCAGGAGCAGCTGAACGAGCTGATGGAACAGATCATGGGAACCTATTCCGTGAGCGACGACGAAGGGCCGTTGACCGACGCGGTCGAAGCGTTTTTGAATAAACAGCAGCATCTGACAGTGCGCAGGCATGGCGATACGCTGGTCGCATCCACGAATTTTGGGCGTGAGCGTCGCGTGATCCTCGCCGGGCATCTCGACACGGTGCCGGTGATCGACAATTTCCCGCCGCGTTGGCTGGAACCGGGCGATCCGCTGATTCGCGAGGATGTTGCCGCCGGCCATGGGCGGGAGCGCGTGATATGGGGGCGCGGTGCCACCGATATGAAGGGCTCCGACGCGGTGATGATGTATTTGGCGGCCGCGTTGACGGATGCGAAATACGATCTGACATACGTGTTCTACGACCACGAAGAGGTTGCCGCCGAAAAGAACGGCCTACGCAAGGTGGTCGAGGCGCATCCTGATTGGATTTCCGGCGATTTTGCGATTATCGGGGAGCCAACCGATTGCGGTATTGAAGGCGGCTGCAATGGCACGATGCGTTTCGACGTGATCACGCACGGCATTGCGGCGCATTCGGCGCGTGCGTGGATGGGTAGGAACGCCATCCACGCGGCCGCTGAGATTCTGAGCCGGCTGAACGCTTATGAAAATCGTGCGATTGAAGTGGATGGCCTGACGTATCAGGAAGGCCTGAATGCCACGCTGATTTCGGGCGGCAAGGGCACGAATGTGATTCCTGATGAATGCCGCGTGCATGTCAACTACCGTTTTGCCCCCGACAAGTCGTTGGCTGAGGCGAAGGCGCTGATGATTGGCGCGGATGCCGGTGCGGAATTGGGCAATGGCGAGCATGTTGCCACAGGTGGCGTATTCGAAGGCTTCGGCATTGAAATGAAGGACGAGTCACCTTCCGCACGTCCGGGGTTGACGTCGCCGCTCGCGCAGTCGCTGGTGGAATTGGTGCGCGAGCGCACGGGGCGTGAGCCTCTGGCCAAGCTTGGCTGGACGGATGTGGCGCGATTCTCGATGCTGGGCATTCCCGCGGTGAATCTGGGTGCGGGCAGTCCGTTGCTGGCGCACAAGCATGACGAGCAGCTGCCGGAATCGGATCTGCTGCTGATGGCCAACTTGCTTGAAGACTGGCTGAAGTAGCTGTCTGCTGCCTTTTTCTGCCTCCTGTTTCTGCCTGCTATCGGCTGTTTGTTGTTTTCCGTCTTCTGTCTGCACGAGTCGGATCGGCTGTCTGCACGAGTCGTAATCTGTGTCTGCATTTCTCGCGAATCGTGATTTCTTTCGACTTGTGCAGACGGAGCAACGACTTGTGTAGATGGGGCCTGGGATTTGCGGGCGGGGAAAGCAGGCGGTGAGTTGCAGGATCCGGAAAATTTCCCGTCATGTCACGTTCCGTTGTTTTTTGTGTCATACTTATAGACGGTGGTTCTGCAAATCACCAATGCATCCGATGGCGTTGATCCCCTCGCGTGAAGTTCATGTGTGTCCGCGAGCGCTGGTGTCCGCCGTCGCATGATGAGGACTTTTGACGGAAGTTGCTTCCTACGGGCGCCATGATGCGCGGCCACGGTGAGAGCGTGGTGTGAGAACCGTATGAGGCCTAAGCGTGGGCGGCGCGATTGCAGCGTGTCGTCGAGGAGCCATTGTGCCTAATACCAGTGAGGGCTTCGATCAGGTCGAAGCTTCGGCATCGCCTGAGCATGACGTGAATGTTGTGAAATTCGAGTCGGTCCAGTCCGATCCTGCCCCGCGTCGCCGTCGTGGCGG
>ENA-OPTX01000783-OPTX01000783.1-human-gut-metagenome-genome-assembly--contig:-NODE-783-length-14928-cov-3.493176_pt1 | contig 14928 bp, 9 predicted proteins | sample MGYA00241465_ERZ501922 | MGnify/ENA primary metagenome ERZ501922 (study PRJEB25962, sample SAMEA2042399) | human gut metagenome | biome: human gut; feature: human-associated habitat; material: faeces...
GTATGCGCGCCTGCATGAGCAGCAGCGCAGCGACAACGAGCAGCGCGAAACGACGAACAAGCGTAGGAACGACGGCGATTACGGCAATACCGACAATCGCAGGAAACTGGGAAAGAAGAAGTCCGGACAGCTTGCGAAAAAGCAGGGTGCGCCAAGCAAGAAGCAGCGCAAGTCTGAAGCCCGTGCCGAACGTCAGTATGACGATAATCGTCGGTCCAAAGGCAAGAAGCATGACGAACGTTCCTCGGATGCGAAACGCTATGACCGTCATACGGAAGTCAAGCGTGGCGGCCGTGGCGAACGTCACGACAAGCATGCAGGGCAGTCACGCCATCGCCATGCGAACATCAGGAAAGCGCCATTCCGCACGCGTTGATCGCTGAAAAGCAAAATCAAAGCTCGCGTAGCTGGTAAACAATAGAAAACGGTGTCCGCCATGGTATATGAACACTTGGCGAACGCCGTTTTCTGTTAAATCTGATTGTCTATTAATTGCTTGGCTATATGAAAAGTTGTTCAGCCTGCGATCGGATTGTATTGATCGTCTGCAGTGAAGCACTTACGGTATGCCATCACCATAATGAGACTGTCGGCCAGAAGCGTTAACGCGGCGATGGCGGCGAGAATCAGGAACTGGTATTTCGCCGCGTCGATAGGATTGCCGCCGGCGATGATCTGACCGGCCATCATGCCAGGCACCGTCACAATGCCGCTGGAAGCCAGCGAGGCGGTAGTCGGCAGCAAACCCAAACGAATCGACGAGACGATGGACGGGCGTGCGGCCTCCCAAGCGGTCGCGCCCAACGCCAGCAGCGTATCCACTTCGTCACGGCGTTCCTTCATGCTTTCGAAGAACCGGCTCAACCCAACCGCCAAAGCGGACACGGTATTGCCGAGCAGCATGCCGGTCAACGGTACCACCAATTGCGGCGCATACCATGGTTGCGGGCGAATGATCAATTCGGTGACCAACGAAATCATAATGAGCATGGTGATGACCAAGCTCAAAAACACGGGACCGGCCAAGCCTTTCGGCACACCTTTGGCACGAGACAGGGTGATTTGCACGGCCGCGATCAGCATGAACATCACCAGCAACAGCACCAGCCATGGATTGTTCGACTTGATGACGAACTCCATAATGAAACCCATGGCGCACAATTGCAGCAACGCACGGCACGCCGACCATAGCAGTGTCTTGCCAATGCCCATGCGCATCGCTTCGGAAATGCCTGCGGCCACGGCGACCATAACCAATGCGATAAGCAGACCCCAAATATCAATGGAATAATAATTGCCGCTCATGCCTGCACTCCTTGCACCGAATCGGACTGTGCCGCGAAATCATTGGAATCATTGGTTGCTGCGGTGTGCGGAGCATTCGCACTCTGCAATACGCCATTGGCCAGTGTGAGAATGCGCGTGGCACGCCCATCCGGCGGGCGATGGCGAATACGAATCACCGCCATGCCCCGCTCTGCGGCCTGAGCCATGATGGATGCCACCTTATCGGCGTTCTCATCATCCAAACCGGCATCAACCTCATCGGCAAGCAGCACTTTCGGCGAAGTAAGCAAGGTGCGCGCCAAACTCACACGGGCGGCCTGGCCTCCAGACAAGTCATGCGGAGCACGCCCCAAATCAATATCCGCGCAGCCAATGGCGTCAAGCGTGGCTCGAATGCGAGCATCCGGCAGTAGATCTGTGGGTTTGAGAGACTTACCGGCCGACCATTTCCTGCCGAATCCTTGCTTGACTTCGCCCGCACGGATAGCCAATGTGAACGGTAAACGAATCGCCTCGGCCACACTCGAACCGATCAATACCGGCTTCTGCGGCAAATACGCCACCTGACTACGCCACTGCTGCGGTGTGAATTCGCTGGCAGAGCGCCCTTCAAGCTGAAAATTGCCGTTCGCATTCGGATTCAATCGTGCAAAAGCGGTAAGCAAACTACTCTTGCCCGATCCGGAAGGGCCGACCAAATCCACAATCTCACCATGCTTCACATCAACGGATAATCCGCTGAAAATCGTGCGTTGCTCACCGTCGACCGGCACGACACAGGAAACATTCGACGCCGAAAAAACATACTGCATAATGCAACACCATACCGCTTGGCTGCCGGTCGGATGCATTGGACGCGTTTCGTAGTGTCTTCTTAGCTGGAATCACATTGCATGGGATATTGCGTCTGCTGTACAGGGAACATGCGCAAGGAAGCGCGATCGGAGGAAACCGTGCCGCAGTCAGAGTATCAAACCGATCCGGCACGACTGATGCATTCCCAATGCGCTGTTGGTCGAAGGCGATCCCGACGTGGGGTCCGTTCCATGCGTATGGCGGGTATTGGAACGTGCGTTCAAGGCATGATCGATGATCGGCAAAGGTAAGACGCTGCCTAAGAGCATCATCCATTCAGCTTGCTCACAGTATTTTTCGTCGATATTCCAAGGAAAATCAGCCTCAAGGATGAGGTCGTGCCAACGTTTCATGGACTACAACTGGCACATTGGACATGAAGAATATGAAAGCAAGAAGTGAGCATGCGTGCATGGTTGATGAACATAAGTTTGGTGGATGGCTGGTTTCCGGCAACGTTGTTTTCAGTAACCGCAGTGCTGGCGGCGATACTGCTGGGTACTGCAATATGGGAGACGGTTGCCGGAAGTCGTGACGGTGGCAAACGCACGTTTGCCGTAGTCGTGTGTCCGGTAGTGATTGCGATTATTGCAGGCATTGCCGGATTGGTGATTGCCTGGTTGCTGTCGGACGTGTTTGTGGTGTTCGGTGTTGAGCTGGGGCCGCATGTGGTCGCATGGGCCGGTTGCGGTTGCGCGATCATTGGATTCGCGATTTGCTATGCGGTGCAGCATAGGGGAGTGTTGCGTGCCGTCGCCGTTGTATTGACGGTATTCGCGGTGCTTTCCGCCGCCACCGGCATCGATCAGGCGTATGGAGAATATGCCACCATCGGATCACTGTTCGGCCAAGACACCTATCGTGAAGCCGACCTGACGGGAATGGCGAAACGCAGCGATTTGATTAGCGTCACGCAATGGAAGCAGGAAAAAGCAGACGGTAGCGTCAGCAATATTCCCGCACATGGCGAAGTCAGGAAAGTAAATATTCCAGCCACAGCATCGCATTTCGAAGCGCGAAAGGCGCTGGTATATCTGCCGCCTGCAGCGCTTGCCACAGCCAAACACAAGCCGGCGTTGCCGGTCATACTGATGATGAGCGGCCAGCCGGGCTCTCCGGGTCGCGTGTTTGCCGCGGGCGGCATTCAAACCATGATGGACGATTATGCGCAGCATCATGGCGGACTCGCACCCATTGTTATTGCGGCCGACCAGTTGGGAGACGATTCGCATAACACCCTATGCGTGGATTCGCCGGTGTACGGCAATGCGTTGACCTACTTGACGAAAGACGTGGTCGACTGGGTGAAAGCCAATCTTCCGGCGGCACAGCAAGCGCAGGACTGGGCGATCGCAGGTTTTTCACAGGGGGCCACATGTTCGCTGCAGATCGGTGCGAACCATCCGGATTTGTTCGGTACCATCATTCCCACCGGCAGCGAGCTCAAACCGACCAATGGCAGTGAAAGCAGTATGATCAGCCGGTTCTTCCACGGCGATCGCACCGCATACGAGAAGCAGATCCCCATCAACGCCATTCGCAACCATGCGCCTTCGAACCAGACGCTTGTTATCGGTGCGGGGGAGCGTGATCGCGAGTCCGTGCGCAATGTCGAACGCATCGCACCGGTTGCTCAACAGGCGGGCATGCATGTTACGGCAGTCGAATCGCTTGACAATGCGCATGACTGGCATGCCGTGCAAGACACGTTGCGGTACGGACTTGCCGTATTCGGCTACAACACGGGACTGAGCGATGCCAAGCCGAAATTGGTCGACTATCCGAATCTCAAACGCATTTCAATCTGAATCATCGAACGGAAGTACTGTATTATGACGCAATCGCAGGAATCAACAGTGAAACCATTATTTGGCTTTCGTGCGCTTATGGCCGATCTTGCCGACTGGATTCGTGAGCATCGCATGACCTTGGGGTTTGTGCTGTTCATCACGCTGTTCAATGTCGGCATGCAGCTCGTATGCGGCATTAGACATACGCAATTTCCGCCGCAATTGTCGCGCGTGAGTTTTGACGCGCTCGCGCATGGGCGCTGGTATACCGCGCCGATTTCACTGCTGTCGGTGCCTCAGTTGGGTCGTCTGCTGATCGACATTCCACTGATACTCATCGCATTCGGCTTATGCGAAACGGTGATTGGAAAGGCGAAGACGGCATGGGTGTCGCTGATCACCACGCTTGGCGGCATAGCGCTCGGTATGGGATTATGCTCGCTGTTCGCAGGCAAAAGTCCGCAATGGCATGCGATTTCGCATGATGGTGCGATTTTGGGGCCGCTGGTTGTTGTGGTGGGCACGCTGATGTGTGCCAGCGCGTTCACCGCCATGCTGTGGCGTCGGCGTATTCGTGTGATCGGCTATAGCGTGGTGCTGATCCTGTTCCTGTATCGTGGTGAAGCCGGCGATTACTGTTTGCTGGCGTCGGCGTTGCTTGGCCATGTGCTTGGCTATTTGATGGCTTCCGAGAGTCAAGGTGATGTGTATAGGCATGGTGCCTTGTATGAGATGCGCAGGCTGATTGGTATGGCTGCCGGCGTACAGGCGGTCGGTTCGCTGGTTGCCGTTTCCTCAATCATTCGGATTGCTCTCCATGTTCGGCTTGCTGACAGGTTCCACGGAATTCGACACGGAACAAGTGTTGGATTGCCTCAACGGTTCCTCGCATGCCAACTGTTTCGCGCAATATCGTATGATGCGATTCACCATGCCCGGAAACTGGCTGGTGTCGTTGATGCCGACGCTGATGCTGCTGTTGATCGCATGGGGTCTGTATCGCGGACGCCGTATTGCCGCAGCGTTGAGCGTGCTGTTCAATGCGTGCACAGTGGTGCTTGCGATGCTGTTTTATGTGGTGCTTCCGCTGCAATATGTTGGCGATTCGCAGGCTGATGCGTTGCCTGCGTTGGCTCGTCATGGTGCGTTTCATGCGATGTTTTCCACTATGGCATTGCCGTTGATTTTTATCGTTATCGTCATTGCGTTCCGTCAGTGTTTTACGATTCGCACTAGAAGTGAGATTATGTTGCGTGCTGCGGCAGGTGCATTGTCGGCTTTTCTGTTGTTGGGATTGATGTATGCCGGATATGGGCTTGCCTCTCCCGACGATTTCAATGAAAGTCCGCAATTGATCGCATTGCTTGCCGATTATGTGCAGCGATTGTTGCCGATCGGACTGCTGAGTGGTATCGAACCTGAGTTTGTGCCCGTCGGCCGAATCTCCTTGCTGGTATATCAGTGCGTCGGTCCGGTGTTTTGGATTATCGCTCTGCTGTGTGTTTGGGATTGTTTGCGGGATCGTTCCATGGTGAATGACGCTTTGCACCATCGTGTTGACGCGATTATTCCGCTTGGCGGCGAATCCATGTCATTCATGGCAACTTGGAAAGGCAATGACTATTGGTTTTCCGCAACCGGACGTTCCGCGATCGCCTATCGAGTGTCGTACGGCATCGCATTGACGGTGACAGGACCATTCGGAGATCCCAGCGAATATGCGGAAGATCTTACTGATTTCGCAACATTCTGCACACAACATTCCTGGACGCCCGTGTTTTACAGTGTGCACGAATCGCAGCGAGCCGAACTCACCAAAGCCGGATGGGATTCGCTTGACGTCGGTACGGAAATGGTCGTCAATCCCAACGAATGGCAGACCCGAGGCAAGAAATGGCAGGACGTGCGCACCGCCATCAACAAAGCCAAACGAGACGGCATCACCGACGTGCTCACCACTTTCAAGGAGGCACCCTTCTCAGTACAAACGCAGATTCGTGAGATCTCCGCACAGTGGGCCGGCAAAAAGGCCCTGCCGGAAATGGGATTCACCTTGGGAGGCGTCGACGAACTGATCGACTCCCGGGTGCGCCTACTCTACGCGGTTGACGGCAATGGCAAAGTCCTTGGCGTAACCAGCTGGCTGCCCACCTATCGTGACGGTACGATCATCGGTTGGACGCTTGACTTCATGAGGCATCGCACCGACAGCGTCAACGGCATCATGGAATTCCTGATTGCACGCATGGCTGAACGACTACGCGACGAAGGCAACGTGGAATTCATGAGCTTATCGGCGGCGCCGCTGGCCGGTATGGGATCCAACGAAAGCGAACACGAGGAAAGCGAAGTGTTGCGTCATGCACTGCAAATGGTCGCAGACATCATGGAACCAGCATACGGATTCCATTCACTATTCCGTTTCAAACTGAAATTCCATCCCGATGAAGAGAAAGTGTATATCTGCTATCCCGACGCAGCCAAACTGCCGCAAATATCGCTTGCCGTGGCACAAGCCTACGTGCCGTCGCTCACACCTGCCGAAGCCATGCGATTCGTACGTACGATTGCGCCGCGTGATTGACATGATGTCAGACTTGAGACGGTCCATGGTTCTGGGGTAGCTCGGGTCTACACTAAAGAACGGTTCATAAAGTACTACTTTTCCTGATGGAAGGGGCCAGCATGTCAGCTGAAGCAAACGTCGGCGTAGTCGGTCTTGCCGCAATGGGCGGTAGCCTCGCACGTAACCTCGCACACCACGGCAACAAGGTGGCAGTGTTCAACCGCTCTTACGGCCGTACCGAAAAGCTCATGAACGAACACGGCAACGAAGGCGAATTCTTCCCGGCAAAAACCCTCGAAGAGTTCGTGGACAGCCTCGTCAAGCCGCGTACCGCCATCATCATGGTCAAGGCGGGAGAGCCGACCGACGCCATGATCAACGCGCTCGCCGACCTGATGGAGCCGGGCGACATCATCGTCGACGCAGGCAACGCCTACTTCCCGGACACCATTCGCCGCGAGAAGGAAATCAGCGCTCGCGGACTGCATTTCGTCGGATGCGGTGTGTCCGGCGGTGAGGAAGGCGCTCTGCTTGGACCTTCCATGATGCCGGGTGGCTCCGAAGAATCCTGGAAGACTCTGAAGCCGATTTTTGAATCCATCGCGGCCAAGGCCGAAGGCGAACCGTGCGTCACCCATATCGGTCTCAATGGTGCTGGCCACTTCGTCAAGATGGTGCACAACGGTATTGAGTACTCCGACATGCAGCTCATCGCTGAAAGCTACGATCTGATGCGTCGTGGCCTTGGCATGACTCCGGCTGAGATCGGTGACGTGTTCGAAGAGTGGAACAAGACCGAACTCGACTCCTATCTGATCGAAATCACCGCCGAAGTGCTGCATCAGGCCGACAAGAAGACCGGTAAGCCGCTGGTTGACGTGATCGTCGACCATGCTGGCATGAAGGGCACCGGCACGTGGACCGTGCAGACCGCACTGTCTCTGGCCGTACCGGTCACCGGCATCGCCGAAGCCGTGTTCGCCCGTGGTCTTTCCTCCGAAGCTGATCTGCGTGAGGAAGCCGCCAAGCAGGGCTTCAATGGCCCTGACGGCAACCTGAACCTCACCGACGATGAGAAGAAGGCCTTCATCGAAGACATTCGTCAGGCACTCTACGCTTCCAAGATCGTCGCCTACGCCCAGGGCTTCAACGAGATTACCACTGCTGCCGAAGAATATGGCTGGGATATCGATCTGGCTGCCGTGGCACGCATCTGGCGTGGCGGCTGCATCATCCGTGCGAAGTTCCTCAACCGTATTTCCGAAGCGTTCGAATCAGGTGAAGCCAACGTGTCGCTGCTGTTCGCTCCGTACTTCAAGAACGCCATCGAAACCGCCGAAAAGTCTTGGCGTAACGTGGTGGCTCAGGCCGCCGTCAACGGTTTGCCTACTCCGGCGTTCGCTTCCTCGCTGTCGTACTTCGACGGACTGCGTTCCAAGCGCCTGCCCGCCGCCCTGATCCAGGGTCAGCGCGACTATTTCGGCGCTCACACCTACCAGCGTGTGGATCAGCCGGGCGCATTCCACACGCTGTGGGCCGAGCCGGGCCGCGAGGAAATCGAAGCCTGATAGACGTATTTCTGCAACGAATCTAGCGGATTAACAGATGAAAAGAGCCTCACGCTTTATGAAAAGTGTGCGGCTCTTTGTGTTGCGGCAAATATGATCAGCCGCAAGGGAAACTCGTTGAGTTGCCTCCTGAATTATTTGCGATGCTGGTTGCGTGGGTTGCCGCCATTCATGATTGCGGCGACCCGTCGCGTCAGAGCGCGGGGGAGTAGTCGTTCCGCTGCGGCTCCGGCTTTGGTGAGGTAGCCGTGGTAGGCAAGCGTGCGCCCCTGCTTCATCTTCCGATACGCGTAGGTGGCAAGCTGGTAGGCGGTGGCCGGTTTGGTCAGCGTGAAGAAATTCATGCCACGCATGTTCGCGGCCTTGGCGAACCCTGTGGATGTCGGCCCGGGGCATACGCAGGTCACACTCACACCGGTATCTCGCAATTCGTACGACACCGCTTCCGAAAGCGATCGTACGAACGCTTTCGACGCGAAATATATCGCCATATATGGGCCTGCCATCATTGAAGCAACAGAAGAGATGTTCAATATGCGTCCGTGACCCTGCTCGCGCATATCACGACCATAACGGTACGTAAGTTCAGCCAACGCGGCCATGTTGAGCTGCATCATCTCATGCTGGCGATGCCAGTCGGCGTCGAGAAAACCCGTCCAATCCGCAAAACCGGCGTTATTGACGAGATGATCCACTTCAAAACCTTGCGAAACTGTGTAATCATGCAACTGTTGCGGTGCGTCAGACTCGCTTAGATCAAGCGCAACCGTCTCCACATGCACGCCATAGCGATGTTCCAGCGTGCGCTTCACGTCATCAAGTTTGCCTTGACTGCGTGCCGTAATGATGAGATCATGCCTGTCGGCCGCAAACAATGCCGCCATCTCACGCCCAATGCCACTCGAAGCCCCCGTTATCAACGCATATGCCATAAAACCACCTTTCTTAAGTATTGATGTTCATGGTAGTCAATACGCATGCAATAACGCCATTTGCAACGTAATGGTCCGGAACTTTTCGACTGGGCTGGCTGATTGACAGTTTTCATGCACTTCTCGCATGGAAAGTAATACATCATTTACATTAGTTATTTTGGTTTGGTTCGTTCACAATGGGTGCGTCAGCATGAATGTGAAAGAACCAGTATGGAATGTTCGAAAGGCCATGTTTTTGAACTCATACAACAGGGCGGCCCGACCGACAAAGTCATTACAATGCATGTCGTGAAACCGGGATCATTCACAGCTTGCATTTGACTTCGTCCACTTGAAGTTCTTAAGTTTGATGGCATGACTTACGATTAGTCAACAGGCTGGTAAAAGACCTGAATGCGAAACTGCTGGACAAAGGATACGTGACCAGCCGCGTCGTGATTCCCGAGCAGAATATGAAAAACGGGAAACTCCTTCTCCGCATCCAAACCGGCAGGCTGCATAAAATCATCTACAGCAAAAACAGCACCCTCATCCCATGGAAAAACGCATTTCCCATCAAAGAAGGAGACATCCTGAACATCCGCCGCCTGGAGCAGGGGCTGGAACAGATGAAACGCGTCAGCTCCTCTGACGTATCCATGAAACTCCTCCCTGCCGAAGAAGCGGACATGACAGACGTGGAACTCTCCATAACCAAGGGGAAACAAATAAAGGGAAGCCTTTCCGTGGACGACTCCGGACTGGAAGACACAGGAAGCATCCAGTGGAACGCCGCCCTGGGAATAGACCGGCTCTTCAATGCCAATGACCTCTTCCGCATCAGCGGAAATACAGACGGCTCCCGGGAGGGATACGAAAAAGGAACCAGAGGGCAGGGCATTTCCTACTCCATCCCCAGAGGATGGGACACCTTCACACTGCGTCACAACCGCTATCGATACCACCGGACCGTAGAGTCCCGGCCCTATGACTTCATCAGCAGCGGGAAAACCCGCATCACCGAATTCACCTTCAGCCACGTCATGGGACGCAACAAAAACGAAAAATACGGGTGGGACATAAGCCTCACCAAAAGAAACGCCCACTACTTCATCAACGATATGGAAATCCCCGTACAGGCCATGGACACCACAGCCATGGAAATAGGCCTCTTTGACCGCGTCTATACAGGAAGCGGCACACTGTACACCCGCCTCGGATATAAAATGGGGACAGGATGGTTCGGCGCGAAACCTGATACAGACAATCCGGCGAGTCCCAAAACCCATTATAAAATGTGGCTCCTGGACATAGACTGGCAGAAACCCCTTACCCTGGGACACCGGCCGGCCTCCTTCACCACATCCCTTCACGGGCAGTGGACGACAGGCGGCATGCGCCTCTACAGCACAGACATGGTGAGCATCGGGAACAGGTACACCGTCAGGGGCTTCGATGGAGAATACACCCTCATGGGAGAAAACGGATGGTACCTCCGAAACGAACTGTCATCCTCTCTTCCGCGCCTCCACAGCAGCGTATATGCAGGACTCGACGCAGGCGCCGTATACGGCGTATCCACAGAAACCCTGACAGGAAGAACCATCGTGGGCATGGTGCTGGGAATGAGAGGAACCTTTCCATCAGGACTCTTCTACGATATCTTTATCAGCAGAGCCTTATACAAGCCTGACGGCTTCCATACGAAAACATGGGCCGGCGGATTCACGCTGGGCTGTCAATTTTAAATGAAATCGGTCAAATTTTAATCAAAACGACAAGAGGTTATGACAAATGAAAACAAGCACAAGCAAACGACTCAGATGGAATGTAGCCATATGGCTGGCAGCGGGACTGTTTATGACAAGCACCGCCGGCATGGCGTCGGGCCCCATCATGCCCGATCCGAAAGCGGAAGCCCGCCATCAGCCGCAAGTAGAAGAAACAGCAAACGGCATACCCCTTGTCAATATCACCGCCCCTCCTCCGGCGGCGTATCCCGGAACGAATACGAAACCTTCAACGTGCCGGACAAAGGCGCCATCCTGAACAACTCCTACACCCTCTCCAAAACCGAACTGGCAGGATACGTACAGGGGAACAATAACATGGCAGAAAGACCGGCCAAAATCATCGTAAACGAAGTCACCGGCGCGGGTTCCACATCCATGGACGGATTTCTGGAAGTGGCGGGAAACAGGGCAGACGTCGTCATTGCCAACCCGAACGGCATCACCGTAAACGGAGGCGGATTCATCAATACAGGCAAAGCCTTCCTCACCACAGGGAAACCCGTCTATGACGGAGAAGACCATTTGCAGCGCTTCGACATCACAGGAGGGGACATCCTTATCGAAGGGAAAGGCCTTGGCGGAAAAGAAACGGGAAGCCTTGCCATCCTTTCCCGCGCCGTGAGAATCAACGCAGGCATCTGGGCCAAAGACCTCCACATCACCACCGGGGCCAACAGCATAGACGCAAAGACCCTCGAAGCCTCTGCCATAGAAGGGAAAGGAGGACGCCCCGCCTTCGCCCTCGACACCGCCGCCATAGGAGGCATGTACGCCGGACGGATCACCTTAGTGGGGACAGAAAAAGGACTGGGCGTCAATAACAGCGGCACATGGAGCGCCGAAGACAACCTCATCCTTGACTGGAACGGCGACCTGAAAAACAGCGGCACCATCTACAGCAAAGGAAATACAGACCTCCGCGCAAGCCGCCTGGAAAACGACAAAACCATCGCTGCGGAAAGAAATCTGTCCGCTGCGGCCAAAGAAAATATCCGTAACCAAGGCAAACTCCTTGCCGGAGAAAACATGGACATCTATGCCGGAAAAACACTGGACAATGCAGGACACGCCATGGAAAGCGGAAACAACCTGTCCATAGAAACCGGAGACGCCATAAATAATGCGGCAGGTACCATCAAAAGCGGCGGCAGCCAGCAGATTAAAGCGGGACATGCATTAACCAATACAGAAGGCACACTGGCGGCCGATGGGAATATAAACATACAAACCGGCAGGATGACCGGAGACGGCATCGTATCCGCAGGGAAAAAAGCCGGAATCCTGTTGGAAAAAGACTTTACCAATACAGGGCGCCTGGAAGCAGGCAGCAGCCTTTCACTAGCCGTAAAAGGAAATATAACCAACCGCAAAGAGATCCTTTCCCGCGGACACCTGGCACTGGAAAGTAAAAACATCCGTAATGAAGAAACCGGAGAAATAAAAGGGGCGGACACAGAAACCGTAGCAGAAAACACCTGGGTAAACCATGGGCTGGTCAATGGAGAAAATGTACATATCCGGGCAAACCACATAACCAATGAAAACACGGGACGCATCTATGGAACAAGACTGTCCGTGGAAACACATACATTGGACAATCTGGGGACATATAAAGAAAAAGCGCCCGTTATCGCATCCCGGGAACACATGAACCTTTCCATTTCCGGCACACTTACGAATACCGAACATGCCCTCATCCGTGCCGAAGGGAACCTGACCATCGGCGGACAATCAGATGAGAATGGGAAAATAACGGGAAAAACAGAAAAAATAGAAAACAGAAGCGCCTATCTGGAAAGCGGCGGGAACATGACAATCGGCGTGAACCATTTGGAAAATCGCAATGAACACTTCTCCACTAAAAACGTTCTGGCAGGGAAAACCCACCACGAAGAAGCCGTAGGGCAGGGGAAGACAGACCGGTTCACCTTGGGCGGAAAAGGAACAGAAGGCGCAGCCTACATAGAGCGCCGTGGACATGTAGACCATCTGTATACACCGGACGGCGGAGACTATGACCACTTCACCACCTACATCTATGACCGGTCCGTTTATGAAGACCGGATAGACACGACAGACCCCGCGCACATAGCAGCCGGCGGCAGCCTTTCCCTCGAAGCCGGCAGGGCAGTGAATGACAGGAGCGTGATGACCGCCGGCAAGACCCTTACCCTCCATGGGGCAGATATAGAAAATCGGGACGAAAAAGGACATAAAACCGTAAAAGAAGAAGGAACCGCCACCTCCTACTGGACAAAAAGAGTCCACCATGGAGCCCATATTCATAAAAGGACAGAAACACGGACAACCCGCACTGATTATATGCCCGCTGATGCAGTCACCGATACGACCGTCATAGCCGCCGTACATAAAGCCCATACAAGCCCGGTATATGAAGGGGCGAAAGCAGAAGCATACTTGAGTCCGTCAGAAAGAAAACCGCTTCATATTTCCGACAGCAGCCTGTATCATGTCACCTCCGATCCGACGGCCCGCTACCTTGTGGAAACCGACCCGGCCTATGCGGATAGAAAAACCTTCCTGTCCTCAGACTACTTCTTCCGCCGGATGCAGTACGACCCGGAGAAACTCGAAAAACGTCTGGGCGACGGCTACTATGAAAGCCAACTCGTCCGCGACCGGCTCATGCAGCTCAAAGGAAAACCGGCAGGAGAAACCGAATACAAAGCCCTCATGGATGCCGCTGTGAGATGGGCCCAAGAAAATAAAGACGTCCGCATCGGCATGGCTCTCACCGAAGACCAGAAGGCCGCCCTCAAAGAAGACATCGTCTGGATGGTGGAATCCTCCGTCCTTCTGCCTGACGGGAACATCGTCAAAGCCCTCGTGCCGGAAGTCTATCTGGCGCATGGAAAGAACGGCACCTTTACAGGCTCTGCCCTTATTTCCGCAGAAAATATAGATATCCGTGCCACCAATGACATCCTCTCACGCGGCACCGTTATCGCAGGAGACACGATGCGCCTCTCCGCCTCCGACATCAATAACGAGGGAGGCACCATAAAAGCCTCCACCCTCATGGAAGAAGCCCTGCGGGATATCCGGAATACCGGAACCATGGAAGCGGAAAACAAACTCAGCCTGAAAGCCGGGCAGGACATAGACCTTGCCTCCACCCTGCATAAAGAAAGAAATAAACAGGGATACACACAAACCATCGCCTCCTCAGGGAAAGCCGCCGTCACGGGAAATCAAGGCACCCTGTCAATAGAAGCGGGAAGAGACATCACTGCAGAAGCGGCGGAAATATCCTCGGCAGGGGATATAGCCATGAAAGCCGGACGGGACATAACCATGGAAACCGCCGCAGTCAAAAAAGACACGGCCGTCACATGGGACGGGAATAACTACCGCCATGACAGCGCCGCCCGCGATATAGGCTCCTCCGTCACCGCCAAAGGCAGCCTTTCCATGCAGTCCGAAAGAGACATATCCATCAAAGCTGCAGATATCCGTTCCGAAGGCATGACCGCCGTAGAAGCGGGAAGAAACCTTACAGTAGAAAACGGAAAAGAAATAACAGACCTGGAAGAACACCACCGCCATAAAGAAAGAAGTCTGCTCAGCAGTACCACCACGACCACCCACGATGAAGTCCATGCCGTGAAAGCACAAAAAAGCATAATAGAAGGAAATACCGTCTCTATAGAGGGAGGGAAAGACATCAGCCTTACAGGAAGCGCTGCCGCCTCCACCAAAGAAACAACCTTGTCAGCCGGAAGAAATATCTCCATACATGCTGCGGAAGAAACAGATAAAGAAATACACAAAAAACAAGTAAAGAAAAGCGGCCTCATAGGAAGCGGATTAGGTTTCACCATCGGGAGCGAAAAGAAAAAAGATAGCTATGACACCGAAGAAACCATGCAGAGAGGAAGCACCGTGGGAAGCATCAAAGGAAACGTCACCATCCATGCCGGACAGACGGCATCCGTCAGAGCCTCCGACATCATCGCCGGGAAAGACACCCTCATCACAGGAAGAAACGTAGACATCGAAAGCAAAGACAATACCTACAGAGGAAAAGAAGAACACGAATACAAAAAGAGCGGCCTTACCGTATCCTTAGGCGGAGCGGCCGTCAATGCGGCAAGAACCGTAGCCGCTCCCGTAAAGAGAGCCGGAGAAGTGGGA
>ENA-OPTX01000785-OPTX01000785.1-human-gut-metagenome-genome-assembly--contig:-NODE-785-length-14884-cov-3.407377_pt1 | contig 14884 bp, 16 predicted proteins | sample MGYA00241465_ERZ501922 | MGnify/ENA primary metagenome ERZ501922 (study PRJEB25962, sample SAMEA2042399) | human gut metagenome | biome: human gut; feature: human-associated habitat; material: faeces...
GGACAAACGGTTTTCAAGACCGCCTCGTTATGACCACTTCGATATCTCTCCATATTGATACGCTTCAAATCAGCGCAAAAATGATTCTATCATCAAATAGATAGCATGTCAACAATTATTTTCATTTTTTCAAAATTTCAAAATATATCCATTTGATTTCCCACTGATGCCGGATGGTTTATTTTCTATGAACATACACCTTTACCAGGATTTCCTGCATTCAGCATAAACTCCGCCATTTCCAAATCTTCCGGTGTTGTAATCTTAAAGTTGCGATAGCTACCATCTATTACATATACCGGAACTTTTCCATACGCCTCCACTACCATTGCATCATCTGTAACATCTTCTCTTCCATCCGCTATCATCTTCTGATAAGAATCATAAATCAGGGAATAGGAAAATGCCTGCGGTGTCTGTACCGTATAAAGGCTTTTTCTTGGTGGGGTATCCTCTACTTTTCCATTTTCATCTACCTTTTTTATGGTATCCTTCACCGGCACAGCTGCAATACATGCATGTTTTTTCTGCACTTCATCCATTGTATGTCGGATGACTTCCTGCCCGATAAACGGGCGTGCCCCATCATGAATCAGTACATAATCCGTATGTTCACACGCACTTAAGCCCTGAAAAACAGAGTGGTAACGTTCCTTACCACCCTTTACTATCTTCGTTACTTTATGCAATTTATATTTTTCTACAATTTCTTTCCGGCAGTATTCCTCTTCTCCTTCACCGGTTACCAGTACGATTTCATCTACCGGGCTTTCTTCAAATGCCTTAAGGGTATAATAAATCACCGGCCTCCCACAAAGAAGCAGATACTGCTTATGGACAGAGCTTCCCATGCGGCTTCCTTTTCCCGCAGAAAGCACGATTGCTGTATACTTTGCCATTAACGTTCTCCTAATTTTAAGTTTGGTACTGCATTCAAATCAAGTCCGGAACGGATTCCCGCCCGGTAATCATAATATGCTGCTGCACCTATCATTGCTGCATTATCGGTACAGAGAATCGGCGACGGATGATAAAATGCCACATTTCTCTTCCGGCACTCTTCTTCCATTGCTCCTCTTAAGGTTCCATTAGAAGCCACTCCGCCCGCAATAGCAAATTTATCAATCTGATATTTTTCAATGGCATGCATGGCATTTCCCACCAGCACATCAATAACCGCTTTCTGGAAAGATGCTGCAATATCCGCCTGCACAATCTCAATACCTTTCATTTTACAGCTGTTCAGATGGTTTAAAACAGCAGACTTTAAGCCACTGAAGCTGAAGTCATACTCCCCGTCTGCAATCTTCGGTCTTGGGAATTCCACAGCATGAGGATTTCCTTCATGTGCTACTTTTTCAATCTTTGGTCCACCCGGATAGCCTAATCCGATTGCTCTCGCCACTTTATCAAAGGCTTCACCTGCTGCATCATCCCTGGTTCTTCCAAGTATCTCATATTTTCCATAATCCAGTACTTTTACCAGATGTGTATGACCGCCGGATACCACAAGGCATAAAAATGGTGGCTCTAACTCTTTATTTTCAATATAATTTGCGCTGATGTGTCCCTCAATATGATGCACACCTACCAGCGGAATATTTCTTGCATAACTGATTGCTTTTGCTTCTGCCACACCAACCAGGAGGGCACCCACTAATCCCGGTCCATAAGTTACACCGATTGCGTCTATATCTGCCCAGTCTGCCTGCGCTTCCTGCATTGCTTCTGTTATTACCTGATTAATTTTCTCAATATGTTTACGGGATGCAATTTCCGGAACCACACCTCCATATAAGGTATGTAATGCAATCTGGGATGAAATGATATTCGATCTCACATCCCTTCCATTTACTACAACTGCTGCCGCAGTCTCATCGCAGGAACTTTCTATTGCAAGAATTGCAATATCTCCTTTATTTTTCTGCATCACCATTTTCTCCTTCCAGTGCCACAAATCCTAATATTTTCCAGTCCCCATTCTCATCCTTACGCAGCACATATTCCTGGTTAGCCCGGTTATATGCCTTGGTAGAGCGCAGGAAATAAGATGCCGTCACATAGGCACAATCACTTCCCTCTACTTTCTTATAAGCCACTTCATCTGTATCGCAGACAGATGCTGTTGCTATAATCTTACTTTCTGCTTTATAAGCCGCAATGTCATTCTGCATCTGGGTTGAAAATGTATCCTGCGGATTGTTTTCCAATAACTCTTCATCCATCAGTGCACGCATCTTCTCCAACAGCTTCTGGTACTGCTCATCATCATAAGTTTCATTATAAAGGCAGAGCAGAATCCTATTATAATATTTGATTACAGCACGAGGTGACGCCGGATAATCCTTCTCTAAATTTTTACTTAAAACAGAGGTTATCTCATCTGTTTCTCCTGTTGTTTCCACACTTCTTGGTGAGCGGTTTGTCAGATAATAATAAAATCCGGCCACAATTCCAACGCAAATCACACCTATAATAACTGTCTTAATTATGCCTGCTGTACGTTTCTTCATGTTTACGCCTCCTCAAAATCCAGTGTAACACTCTTTCCATCTTTGCCTAAATATGCATTCGGATATATCTTCCTTACAGCATCCATATAGTCTTCGCCCCTTACAAGGGACGGGCTGAAGTGGGTAAGCCACATTTCTTTCACCCCGGCATCCTTGGCAAGATGTGCTGCTTCATAAAAAGTCATATGTTTATATTGTTTCGCTTTTGCAAGTTTCTCTTTTTCTGCATACATACCTTCACAGATAAATAAATCGGAATCTTTGGCATTTTTTGCAATGCTCTCCGTCGGGCGGGTATCAGTACAATATGTCAGCTTGATGCCTTTTCTTGGCGGGCCTAATACCATTTCCGGCAGATAGGTCTTGTCCTCTTCTTCAATAATTTCACCTTTTTGCAGGCGGCTCCAGTATTTCTGCGGTATCTGCCGTTCTAACGCATGCTCCACTGAAAATCTTCCAGCCCTTGGGATCTCCAAGGTATAGCCGTAGCAGGTAACATTATGGTTCACCCGGAAAGCATGGATCGTATATCCTTTTAATTCTATAGTCTCTTCCGGTTCCGTCAGTTCTATAAATTTAATCTCAAAAGGCAGTTCCGGTGCAATCACACGCAGTGCATTTACCACACGTTCCAGTCCCTTTGGTCCAATCATCGTCAGTGGCTCAGTTCGTTCTGCATTTCCCATGGTCAGAAGAATTCCAGGCAGTCCGCTGATATGGTCCGCATGGTAATGTGTAAAGCACATAATATCCACCGGCTTAAAGCTCCAGCCTTTTTCTTTTACTGCAATCTGGGTTCCTTCGCCACAGTCAACCATCAGACTGCTGCCATTATATCTTGTCATCAGTGAAGTCAGCCAGCGATATGGCAATGGCATCATTCCACCGGTTCCTAATAAACAGACATCTAACATTCTATTTCCTCAGCTCTCTATACAATTTCTGTTACTTCTTCCATTAAAGGCGGTATCACAAACTGTTTTGTCCATTCATCAAAGCAGGACTCGCATACACGCAGTTTACTTTTCACACCATCCTTAGTAGAAAAATAATTCCATTCTTTTTCTATATAAATATAATCCTGTTTTCGTTCTTCGATTTCTTTTCCACAACAATTGCAAACCATTTCGCATCCTCCGTCTCTTATCTTGTGGTTCTCTTTCATTATAGAACCATTCCAGTAAATTTGCAGTGGAAATTACTGGACCCTGCTCATGATATATGCGTCCTCTGAGGGCTTTTCATAAAAATTCTTTCGAGTTCCAAGTACAGAGAATCCAAGTTTCTGATACAGGCGAATGGCAGGCTCATTGGATACCCTTACCTCTAAAACATACCGGCGAATACCATGTTTTCTACCCTGCTGCATTAGTTCTGTTACTAGTTGTTCCCCATAACCTCTGTTTCTGCAGGCTTCACTTATTGCCACATTGGTAATCTCGCCTTCATCTAATGCCATATACATTCCACAATATCCTAAGATGGAACCTGCTTCTTCTGCCACCAGAAAAATCACATGGTTCATGGCAAGAGCATCGCGAAATCCCTGCTCGCTCCATGGCTGTGAAAAAACTTTTGCCTCTATGGCTGCTACATCAAAAACATCTGCCTCTGACATTCTACGAATTTCCATGCTGTTCCATCCTCTCGCGTTCTGCCTGGGAAAGGCGCAGATATTCCGGTTTGTGTTCTTCTGCAGATTCTAATTTACCTGCTTTGTAATATTCTTCTCCTAAAGTTGCAACAGCTGCTGCACGCTGCTTATTCACATGTGCCGGTGCAAAGGAATATGGCACTTTACAGTTTTCTTCTATATAAGTGGTAAATACCGGGACACCATCTCCCAAAAATACAACCGGAGCATTGTTTTCATTTATCTTTGCTACAATCTCATCAATTCCCACAACGCACTGTGGGCACAATACCTGCATTTTTTCGTCTTCAAACTGATATAAACCGGTATAGGTCTGGTTTCTTCTTGCATCCATTAATGGACAGATAATATCTCTATGCCCATAGAGGTTGTATGCCAGTGCATCCACGGTCGGTACGGATATCAACGGCTTATCCAGTGCAAGTCCCAATCCTTTTGCTGTTGCAGAGCCAATCCGAAGTCCGGTAAATGAGCCCGGACCCGCTGCAATTGCAATGGCATCTAATGTATCCAAATCCAGTTCTATCATTTTCGCAAGTTCATCTAACATTGGCAGCAAGGTCTGTGAATGTGTTTTCTTATAATTTACAGTAAATTCTCCCAACAGCACATCATCTTCTACTACTGCTACGCTGGCTACCAGTCCGGAGCTGTCCAATCCCAATATTTTCATCGTTCCACCTCTTCTATTGTTATCCTGCGATAATCAAATCCTTTTTCCAAATCTTTCTCTATTGTTATCTGCCGGTAATGATCCGGTAAAATTTCTTCAATCAGATTTGCCCATTCTATCATGGTCAGACCATTTCCATAAAAATAGTCCTCATAGCCGATTTCATCCATTTCCTCAATATCCGCAATCCGGTATACATCAAAATGATAAAATGGCATTCTTCCTTCTTCATACTCCTGCACAATAGTAAAAGTCGGACTGCAGATAGGTTCTGTTATCTCCAAACCCTTGGCTATTCCCTGGGTAAAAACGGTTTTTCCTACTCCCAAATCTCCGATTAATGTATACACTTCTCCCGGCTTTGCTTCCCGTCCAATCTGTTCGCCTAACTTTTCTGTTTCTTCTGCCGAAAATGTTTCATATACCATATACTTTTCTTCCTATCTCTTCTTCATACAATTCTGGTGCTTCTTCAAATTCTTATCTGCCAGTTCCTTCAACGCTGCATACTGTCCGCCTACAATTTCCATCGGCAGGATATATGCATTCACGCGGCTGCTGTAAATCAGAACATTATGCTTTGTTGACACCATTTTATAAATCTGTTTCCACTCCAGCAGGGCATTTTCTTCTCCCAGAGATACATGGACACCTTCATCATCCAACATATAATGCAGTGTACTTTTCAGTGCCTCTGACATGGAAATCTGTCTTGCCGCCCGCATTTTCAAGGTTAATGGAAAATAAAAAAGAAAGACAATGCCAAATATGATGTAAAGCACCGTATACATGGTATCCACCTTTCCATAGGTTCCCACTGCGGCTACAAATCCAAGCACCGCTGCCAAGATGGAAAAGATTCCGGTAAAACTGGTATATATATGATACATATTAAACCGGTACATATCGTTCGCTGTTATTTTTACATCAAATTCTATTGGCATTGTCTTTCCTCCTGCTTACTTTTCTGATTGAAGTATAGCATTATTTTCGGGAATAGACAAACTCTTTATCAATTTTGTGTCGGGCAAAAAAGGGACGTCTAATTCTTACGGCTGTTGGTTCCTTTGATAATTGGTGAAATATGTTTATAAATCAAAAATGTAATTCCAACACTAATCATACCTTTTAAGAAGGTGAATGGCATATTAAATACTACCAGACACTCCAATAAATTATCCATATGTCCGCCTACTGCAGAAGCGATTGCATTGTAAGCACCAATAATGGCATCTTCCGGCATAAATGCTGTATAGAACGGATATACCAGGAAATAGTTTGATACCACACTGAATACTGCCATGAAAAGTGCTCCTGCTAAAGAACCGATTAATGCACCTTTGCGGTTCTTCTTAAATTTGTAAATCAGTCCTGCCGGAAGCACAAACGCTACTCCAAGAATGAAATTGGACAATTCTCCAACACCACTTGTGGTTGTAATAGTCAGATGAATCAGATTTTTAATCAGGCAGATTACAATTCCGCTGACCGGTCCCATGGAAAATGCTCCAATCAATGCCGGAAGTTCTGAAATATCCAGTTTGATGAAGTTTGGCATAAACGGAACTGCAAAATCAAGGAACATCAGGATGAACGCAATGGCTGAAAGCATTGCTGTCATCGTCAGATATCTTGCATTTACACCTGTTTTTACGTTGCTGTTTGTTGTTACACTGTTTGTACTCATTTCTTTTACTCCTTTTTCTTTACTTTTAGCTCTTGCAAGGGATGTCCGGAGTATTGGTGTACCATAAAAGCCCCGGATAAAACTATCCGGGGCACGCAAAATAATCACCTTAATGGTCACTTATCTTCTCCCATCCAGACTATACTGTCGGTTTTGGATTTTCACCAAATCAACTGCAATACTGCAGTTCACGGACTAATGTGTCATGCACAATCACCGTCGGTCGGGAATCTATGCTTCGCATATCACCCTGCCCCGAAGACTTCCTATTCAATTACTATGGGTTTATTGTAGAACTTCACTTTTTCCTTGTCAATACCCAATTTTATCTGTTACCTTTTATTTACAGTTTCATAGTAAGCTGGATTCTCTGTTTCTTAAGATCTACGCTCATTACTTTTACTTCTACAATATCTCCCACGCTGACCACTTCCAGCGGATGTTTGATATAGCGTTCGCTCATCTGGGAAATGTGTACCAGTCCATCCTGATGTACTCCGATGTCCACAAAGGCACCGAAATCAATGACATTACGGACGGTTCCTTTTAATACCATTCCCGGGGTCAAATCCTTCATTTCCAGTACGTCACTCCGCAGAATCGGCTTTGGCATATCTTCCCTCGGATCTCTTGCCGGCTTTTCCAGTTCCTTTACAATATCCCGTAAAGTAAGTTCTCCTACTTCCAATTCTGCTGCCAGTTTCTTATAATCTGAAATCTTCTTTGAAATCCCGGTTAATCCGCCACCGGTTATCTCTTCTTCTGAATATCCTAATTTTTCCAAAAGCTTTCGGGTTGCTTCATAACTTTCCGGATGCACGCCGGTTGCATCCAACGGATTCTTTCCACCGGTAATACGAAGAAAACCGGCACACTGTTCATATGCCTTCGGTCCTAATTTTGCCACTTTCAAAAGCTGGCTTCTGGATGCAAATTTTCCATTTTCTTCCCGGTATGCCACGATATTTTTCGCAATCACTTTGCTGATACCGGAAATGTATTCCAGCAGGGATACGGATGCGGTGTTTAAATCTACACCAACTTTATTTACGCAGTCTTCTACCACGCCGCCTAAGGCTTCACTTAATTTTTTCTGGTTCATGTCATGCTGATACTGACCGACTCCGATGGATTTCGGATCAATTTTAACCAGCTCTGCCAGCGGATCCTGCAACCGTCTTGCCATGGAAGTGGCACTTCTTTGTCCCACATCAAAGTTTGGGAATTCCTCTGTTGCAAGTTTACTTGCAGAATATACGGAAGCACCTGCTTCATTTACAATAATATACTGTACTTTTACCGGAATCTCTTTTAATAAATCTACAATAATCTGCTCCGACTCACGGGATGCTGTTCCATTTCCAAGAGAAATCAGTGTAATATGATACTTGGAAATCAGTTTCTTTAATACTACTTTTGCTTCCTCTACCTTATTCTGTGGTGCTGTCGGGTAAATTACTGTCGTATCCAATACTTTTCCGGTCGGATCTACCACTGCAAGCTTACATCCGGTACGGAATGCCGGATCCCAGCCAAGCACAACCTGTCCTGCAATTGGCGGCTGCATCAGAAGCTGCTCTAAGTTTTTTCCGAAAACTTTGATTGCTCCGTCTTCTGCCTTTTCCGTAAGGTCACTTCGAATCTCACGCTCGATTGCCGGTGCAATCAGACGCTTATAACTGTCTTCGATTACTTCTTCTAAAACAGGTCTGGTTATGGCATTATCTTTGGTTATTACCTTTTTCTGTAAATACGGAATAATCTGTTCTTCCGGCACTTCTACTTTTACTGTCAGTATTTTCTCTGCCTCTCCACGGTTCAATGCCAGCGTACGATGTCCTGCCATTTTTGCAATCGGCTCATCAAAATCATAATACATTTCATAAACAGATTCTGTTTCCGGATCTTTGGCAGCAGATACAATCCGACCATGTTTTACGGTAAGGTCACGGATGCGGATACGATAATCTGCTTCATCGGAAATATGCTCTGCAATAATATCCTTGGCACCTTCTAACGCTTCCTCTGCAGTATGAACTTCTTTTTCTTCGTTGATATATTTTGCTGCTTCTTCTAAGATTGGAGTCTTAAGCATCTGAAGACTGATTACATTGGCCAGTGGCTCTAAGCCCTTCTCTTTGGCGATGGTTGCTCTGGTTCTGCGCTTCGGTCGGTATGGACGGTACAAATCATCTACGACTACCAGTGTCTGTGCTTCTTCTATCTGTTTCCGCAGTTCGTCCGTCAGCTTGCCCTGTTCTTCAATGCTGGCAATGACCTGTGCTTTCTTCTCTTCTAAGTTTCTAAGATAAGTCAGCCGGTCAAATAAGTTACGTAATATTTCATCATTTAATGCGCCGGTTGCTTCTTTTCGATACCGGGCAATAAAAGGAATGGTATTTCCTTCATCAATTAACTGAATTGCTGCCTGTGCCTGATTTTTTTTGATTCCAAGTTCTTCGGCAATTTTTGCTGTTATATCCATCTTGTATTTCCTTTCCTGTTGATGCGTTTGCGCTCATTATAGCATATCCGGCATTTCTGCAAAAGGGAAGATTTTGGGTTTTATTGTTTTTTCCGGCAGAAAATGGTATACTGGATTTATTCACGATTTGAGGAGGTTTTTTATGGATTTTCAACAGCAGCCAAACGGCTATCAACCCAATCCCAATTATTCATATAATATGAACCAGGCACCACAACGTAATTACATGGACAAACGTTCCACCGGACTTGCCACCGCATCCATTGCTCTTGGCATTGTCTCCATTGTAACTTTCTGTTGCCTGTATGCAGCACTGCCTTGTGGGGCACTTGCCATTATTTTAGGACTTCTTTCCCGTGGCGGCGAGATGACTTTCTCCACCACCGGCAAAATCGGTATCGTCCTTGGAATTATCGGTCTTGTACTTACTATTGCACTTTATACTTTCGTCATTGTCATGATGTTTACCAACGCCGATTTCATCAACCAGATGTCCAACGGAAATACCGCTGATTATAACGAACTGATGCGGCAGTTTAATGAAATGAATCAGATGTACCAGTAAGAAGAAAGCAGGATGTAAATAATTGATTACATCCTGCTTTTTCTTATTCCTTACTATTTTCCCAACGGTTCCTTAATGACACCCATGTTGAAAAAGCACCTAAAATTACAACTACTTCACTTCCAATTACTCCCATTTTCTCTTTTCCAATAGTATTTACTGCAATGGTAAAAAACCATGCTATAGAAAGACCAATTGTATCTAGTTTTTCATTTATTTCTTTTATATCATGCCTTCTTTTTTCTTTTACCTCCTCCTTTTCCAACCATAACATTGCTATTTTTAGAATAATTCGATACAATATTACAAAAAATATTGCCATAGCCAAAATTATTATTCTCAAAAAATAAGATTTATCAATTGTTATCTTTTCCATAAGAATTGACCCTATACCAAAAATCAACATAAAACTTATACAAAATGAAAGTATTATTGCATATATAACCTTCCAGAAATATTGAAATATAACTTTCATCCTCATTTTTGTCAATAATTTTTCAAAAATAATTAATATAAATATCCATAATATATTCAAAGAAATTAATACTATTGTTACACCTTTTATTGTTCTTTTATCTATACTTTCCTTTCGTGAATAAAGTCCCCAATAAATCATTACAAAAGTAAAATCAATAAATCCATATATAAAAACAATTGCTCCAATCCAATAGGTCCAATTGTTTGAAATATAATATCCCAACACAAAAAATCCAATTGCCACTATATTAACAGCTACTATCATTGCTATACCCTTATTTCTTTTATCCTCATCAAATTTTCCCATTGTCAATATCTCTTCAATATATTCCTTTATTCTATTACGTCTTTCCATCTTTTTTCCTCCTTTTATTATACAATATGTACTTTTAGGTCCTATTTTTTTATAAAAAAAGAAATGCCTTTCTCAAAGCATTTCTTTTTCTTATACCGAAGCACTCCACGTACTGTACTGCGGATTCTGCTGTTGTGTTCCGTATGGGTCTGTCTGGTTTTCTGTCCGGTCTAATTCTCCTGTAATGTCACGATAGAATGTCACCTGTGTCTGTGTATAGTATGGTCCAATCCACAGGAAGCCGATTCCAAATGAAAGGAGACCAAGGAAGGACCAGCCAAGGAAGCTTAACATGATATAGAAGTATCTTCCCTTGTTGCCCTGCATCAGTGCTTTACTTTCCCTCATTGCCTGCCGGATTCCCTTGGTATTATCCTCAAGTAATATTAAAAACAGCATGGAATATCTTAAGGAAAGAATAAATGCAATCACTTCTCCTCCAATTCCAAGTACACACATAGCTACTACATAGCCAATAAAAATCCCCTCTGTGATTTTCATGCTGCCGGAAATGGCAGTTACATACATTCCAACAGAGACTGCGATTGCCGGAAGCATCGGAATTAATACCACAACCATAAATAAAAGGTATGCCAGAATGTATTTATCCGGATGATGATTGAATCCATAGAACATATCGGTAAACTTATATGGCTGCTTTCTTCCCATTCGTAATGCAATCCGAAGAATTCCTATATTTAAAACAACACCAAGCAATGTCAGTATAAATGCTGCTACATAATAAATTGCCCACTCCATTTTTCCGGAATACGGAGTCAAATTCCAGGAAAAGAACATGGTCGGCAAAGTTACAATTAACTGTGATACTACCATGGCTCCCATTGGCAATCCATAATGTCCGGTAAGACTTTCTCTTGCAATACGTTTTATTTCTGCTGATTTTCTTTTCATCTATCTCATGCTCCTGTTTTTATTTTCTTGTGTCGATTCTGGCTCCGGTCAGATCTGCCGCATCCTGGCTCTTTCGCTCCTGCTGATAAGGATTTGTTTCGTTCGGATACTTAATGGTGGTATTGGTCTCTCCGCCTGCCACATATACTCTTCCGCACTCCGGGCATACGCCGGTACGAAGTGTTACGCTTGCAGATACCACCTGACCATTTTCTTCTGCTGCTTTGGCATAAGCATTGGAAACATGTTCTGCCTCATGGGCTGCCACACGGATTCCCGCCGCCTCCGGAGAGATGTGGGAAGCTGATTTAAAAGAAACATTCTCGTTGGAACCATCCTGATATTTCCGGTTCTTACAGGTCTGGCATTCGCCTTTGCTGCCATCTGCCGCTCCGGTACTCTTCGCATCTGTGTCAGTTCCGACCCCATATGTATGATTGTATCCGGTATCATATCCAATGTCTTTCGGATTCCATCCATCAATCTGCATAAACCACTCCTCCTTCCAAAGTCTGAAAAAAGTGCCTCTTTTTATTATACACATATCTTGGGTGAAACACAATAACTTTGACTTTCTCTTATGACAATTGTATACTACCAACAGATTCTATATTTTGTTTGAATACTGATTTGCGAGGATTAATATGGAAAAGAAAAAAACGTCCACTGCTATGGACAACGGATTATATATCACCGGCTGGTGCATCATAGGCACTCTTCTTCTGCTGGTACTTTTTATAAAAGCAACAAATATCCAGCTTTCAAAATATCTTTTCCCCTGTGTGCTTCACAGCCTGACCGGACTTTACTGTCCCGGCTGCGGTGGCACCAGAGCTGTAGCTTTTTTATTGCATGGGGATTTCCTGCACTCACTGGTTTATCATCCCTTTGTGCCATATGCCTTTGTGCTCTGCACCTGGTTTATGATTTCCCAGACCATTGAGCGGCTCTCTAAGGGAAGGCTTCGTATTGGTATGCATTTCCGGGAAGCATTTCTTTGGATTGCACTGGCTATTATTATTATAAATTTTATTGTAAAAAATGCGGCTCTTCTATTCTTTCAGATTGATTTTATGCCGCTGACGCATATATCATAATGTATCATATATCAAAACCGGGAAGTGGCTTACGCCTCTTCCTCTTCTTCTGTATCTTTTGCCCATCCAAAGGCATATTTTACTGCCTTCTTCCAGCCTTTTAATTTTTTCTGTCTCTCTTCCTCTTCCATCTGTGGATGGAATACCCGCTCTATCTGCTGGTTCTTTATCACATCTTCTTTGGTCTTCCAGTAGTCTACTGCAAGTCCTGCCAGATATGCTGCACCCTTTGCTGTTGTCTCTACACATGCCGGACGATTGACCGGTGCCTGTATCATGTCTGACTGGAACTGCATCAGGAAATTATTAGCACTGGCTCCTCCATCTACATTTAAGGAACGGATTTCGATTCCAGCATCCGCTTCCATGGCAGAGATAACTCCTTCCACCTGATAAGCAATAGATTCCAGAGTTGCCCGGATGATATGATTCTTATTGGTTCCTCTGGTAATTCCTACAATTGTTCCTCTTGCATACTGATCCCAATATGGTGCACCCAGTCCGGTAAATGCCGGAACAACATAGCAGCCGTTGGAATCTTCGACATTCTGCGCCATATATTCCGTCATGGACGCCGAATCGATCAGACGCAGTTCATCCCGAAGCCACTGGATCGCCGCTCCCGCGACAAAGATTGATCCCTCCAAAGCATAATTGACTTTCCCGTCGATCCCCCAGGCGATCGTCGTAACCAATCCGTTCTTGGAAAAGACCGGTTTTTCTCCGGTATTCATCAGCAGAAAACATCCGGTTCCGTATGTATTTTTCGCCTCGCCGGCATGGAAACAAGTCTGACCGAACAGCGCCGCCTGCTGGTCTCCGGCCGCCCCCGCGATCGGAATCTCTCCACCAAAGAACGAGGCGTCCGCATATCCGTAAATACAGCTGGACGGCTTTGCCTCCGGAAGCATGGAACGCGGAATATCAAGTTCTCTCAAAATCTCTTCATCCCACTGCAATGTATTGATGTTGAAAAGCATCGTCCGGGACGCATTGGAGTAGTCCGTCACATGCACCTTTCCTTTTGTCAGCTTCCAGATCAGCCACGTCTCTACCGTGCCGAACAAAAGGTCTCCCCGTTCTGCCCGCTCTCTCGCACCCTCCACATGATCCAGGATCCATTTCACCTTTGTCGCGGAAAAATACGCATCGATGACCAGCCCTGTCTTCTCCCGGAATTTATCCGTCAATCTGCGTTCTTTCAGGGAGTCACAGTATTCTGCCGTTCTTCTGCACTGCCAGACGATTGCATGTCCGATCGGTTCCCCAGTCTTTTTATCCCAGACGATCGTCGTCTCTCTCTGATTGGTGATTCCGATCGCGGCGATCTCTTCCGGTTTTGCTCCGATCCGGCTGATCGCCTCTCTCGCCACCTGAAGCTGCGTCGCCCAGATTTCTCCGGCGTCATGTTCTACCCAGCCCGGTTTCGGAAAATGCTGTGTAAATTCTTTCTGCGCCATACTGCAGATCTCGCCTTTTTCATTAAACAAAATACACCGGTTGCTCGTCGTGCCTGCATCCAGCGCCATGATATACTTTGCCATTTTAACTGCCTCCTACTTTTTTGCCTCCTGCGGTTCCTCCGCCTGTGTTCTAAACTTCCTGCGGTTCCTCCGCCGCTTCACGGACTACATTTCCCACACATCCTGACGGGAAGTCGACACTGCGGACGCCCCCGCCAAAAGCGCTCCCATCACATCTTCTTTGTCAGCGATCAGTCCGCCTGCGATCAGAGGGATCCGGCTGATACTTTTGATCTTCCGCAATACTTTCGGCATCGCCCCTGGCATCACTTCCAGAAAATCCGGCTTTCCGCTGTGCTGATGTTCCAGATTCTCGATACTTTTCAGCGCCATCGAATCAATGACAAAAACCCTCAGCACAGTAAAAAGCTGAAGTTCTTTCGCCCGTTGGATCATCGCGTTCTTTGTCGTGAGGATCCCATCCGCGTGCGCCGTATATTTCAAATAATCCACCGAGATTTCTTTCGGAGAAAGTCCGCCGATCAGATCCATATGCACCATCGCGATCTTCCCCGCCTGATGCACCTGTCCCACCAGACCGCTGATCGAACAGATATCTCCGAACAGCAAAAACACAACGCCGATCTCCTCATTCTCACAACAGCTTTTTAATCCCTCTTCATCCTTGACGGCAGCGATGATCGGATTCGCTTCCACCGCCTCTCGAAATACTTTCTGCATCCGGTCTTCCCTTTCCTTTTTCACAATATGTCCCCGTCAAATTTTAAATAATACCTTTCCCCTCTATCCATTTAGGCAGGGTCTGCGATAGTCTAACCACCTCACCATTACGAAAAATTGCAAAACGCCGAAATTCTTCATACTTTTTTACATCACACATAACAACACTGCCTTACACGAATCACTGCTTTCATTTTCTTGTGCAAATTATACCATAAGACTTGTAAGCAATTCTACCATAACTTTGGCAATATAAAAAAGG
>ENA-OPTX01000786-OPTX01000786.1-human-gut-metagenome-genome-assembly--contig:-NODE-786-length-14881-cov-3.872926_pt1 | contig 14881 bp, 10 predicted proteins | sample MGYA00241465_ERZ501922 | MGnify/ENA primary metagenome ERZ501922 (study PRJEB25962, sample SAMEA2042399) | human gut metagenome | biome: human gut; feature: human-associated habitat; material: faeces...
CTGGCCGGAGGAGAAATGGCAAGAGTTTGCCTACAAAAGGAAAAGACAGTAAGCACTTATCGCTAACCGCCGGGAAGCTGTTTTCAGCATAGGGGTTCTATTTGCTGTCCGAGCCTTAAATCATACAGACATGCCCGTACTTCCGCTTCGCTGCCGATATGCTTTCCTGCATCGTCGGACAGCTTCACGCATTCGCGCCATTCCTGGTTGACGTTCATCTTGCATTGCGTCAGTTTCATTACGATGTTGGAGGGCTTGAATCCGGTATCATTCGTCAGATTGGTGCCGATGCCGAAGGAGCAGCGGATTTTGCCCCTGCAATGCTCCTGGATGTCGAGTGCCTTGCCAAAATCGAGCGCATTGCTGAAGACGATGGTTTTAGTGGTAGGGTCGATACCCAGTTCGCGGTAGCGGGCAACGAGCTTGTCGGTGAAATCGAATTCATCGCCGGAGTCGCAGCGTACACCGTCGAATAGTTTGGCCTGCTTGCGGCTCAGGTTACTTAAGAAAATGCCGGAGGTATAGGTATCGGACAGTGCGATGCCCAAGTCACCGTCGTACACGTTCACCCAGTTTTCCAAGGCCATGTAGTTGGCGTGTTTGTAGCCGAACTGTGCGCCGTGGAACATGAACCATTCATGCGGATGCGTCCCCATAGGCTTCATGCCGTATTTCATGGCGAAGTGGCAGTTGGAAGTCCCGGTACAGTATTCGGCGGCTTCCTTCAGACGGTCTATGACTTTGTCCTGTACCTCGAACGAGAAGCGTCTCCGGGTGCCGAACTCCGAAAAATACAGCTGGTGTCGGTTGGAGAGTGCCACCTTTTCGGACAGTTTGCAGAGTATGCCGTCCATGTCGGCCACGTTTCCCAAAGAACGGTTCTTTATTTCGGATACGATGGAAAGCAGGGGGACTTCGTAAAGGGTGGCCTTGTACAGATAGTCCGTGATTTCAATGTTCAAGTGCCGGTCCTCGTCCAGATGGATGCTTACCTTCTCCGGCTGGAAGCGGAAGGAGGAGAGCCACTCCCAATAGACCCTCGGCAGGAAACGGCAGTGGCGGGTCATGTATTCCAGCTCTTCGGCAGTAAGTACGGTCTGTGCCAGGCTGTCCACCGCCTTTTGCAGTTCCTTCAGAAACGTGTCCGTATAGGCGGTGTCGTCTCTGTCCTTGAAGCTGAAAGTGCCCATGGCATAGGGAAACAATTTGATGTAGGCATACGAGGTGGTGAATTTGTAAAGGTCTGTATCGAGTATGGTATGAATCATGGCAAAATATTCTTTAGTTATGATGTTCGATTTTGGGGATGAAGATAGTGAAAATTTCTTATTTGACCAGCCTCTATCTGTTAACAACGGCATATTCCTATTAAACCATGTTATAAATAAGACCGTTATGAGCTGAAATTTTGGAGAATTCGGAGGAGTCCGTATATTTGCAATGTGTTTTTCATAGTATTAGATTTAAGGTTAACAAAAGATTGGCTGTCTGGGATAGATAGCCTTTTTTATGCCTTCACTTTTCCTTTTCCGTAGAGGTGGCGTGTAGTGCAGAGCGCCAAAGTTCCATAGACCAATACTTGTATCCACATCGTCAACATCTGCGGCCATACGTCGGCCAGCGTTCCACCCATTGAATTCAGTTTTACAAAAGCAAGTACGGCAGGACCTGCCGGAAACAGATAGTGGGCTGTCTGCCAATACCACGGCATCAGCTCCAGCGGATAGGACACGCCCGAAAGGAAGATATAGCCCACAGAGAAGAAGGCTATCATCAGCAACGGCGCTTCGGAGTCTGTAAACCAGCGGGAGACGGCCAGGGCAAGGAAACTCGTGCCCAGCAGGAAGGGTATCATCATTGTGACGATGTCTCCTCCGCTGCCGATGTGTGGGATGCTGAACAGGTGCGGCAACAGTCCCAGCAGGAATAGGGAAAACACCACGTAGAGCATGAAGTATACGAAGGTCCTGCCTCCGACAATCCGTAATGTATCCTTCAATGAGTCGGCACGCATCAGCCGTATTCCTTTTCTTCGGGCTTCCGCTTCCTCGCCCGTCAGCATGGCAATCACCATCAGCATCGTCTGGAAGATGATGACAATTAGGACGGCGGGAATCAGATAGGAACCGTAGCCCTCTGTATAGTTGTAGAGCGCCGTGCCGGACACGCTGACGGGAGCGGACGAAGCCACTGCCAGCAGTCCTTGCGGAGGTAGGAATACGGTGCCCTCCATGCGGTGGGCATCGTTCACGGCAAGCATGACGCGCGCACTGGATTCTTGCAGTCCTTTGAAGTTGAGGAAAGCGTCCGTGGCGGCATAGAGTACGAAGACCGAAGTCTCGCCCCGTGCCACACGTGCCTCGAAGTCGGCAGGCAGGTAAAGGATGCCTGCCACGTCGCCCTGCTTCATCCATTGGCGGGCTTCGAGGATGTTGGGTGTCTGGCCGTAGACGGCGGTCTGGGGAGTGGCGTCGAGCAGTCGGATGTATTCGCGGCTGAGGGTGGAGTGGGAGAGGTCTACCACTGCGACGGGAGCCTTGCGCACCAGGTTGGGGGCGTACATGTAGTTGTAGAGCAGTCCGTAGAGGAAGATACCGCCTGCCAGCACGAGCAGGATGGCGGGATTGGTGGCGATGGCATGCCACTCGTGGCGGATGACGGAAGCTGTTGACAATGCGGTAGGTGGGCAAGGTGATGGGGAGGCAGAGATTGCTTCTTCCCTTATCTCTTTTTTTATCCACCATTTCAGCAATGGCAGTATCAGCAGTGCTGCCAATAGGAAGATGAAGAGTGTAGCTACCGACTGCCAGAAGTAGGCAAACCCTGCATCGAAGTAAATCATGGCTTGTGCCGCCTCCGTGAAGTGCCGCACGGGGAAGAGGTAGGAGGCCGCATGCACGGGCGCATACATGGCTGTAACGGGAAACGTGACTCCGGACAGCGTAGCCCCCAACGACCCCACCATGGATACTACACTGATGATATAGGCAATCTTGGGAAAGACAGAATAGATAAAGACCGCCAATGCCTGGGTAGCGATGATGAAGAGCACGGTCACTGCATTCATCAGCCACAGACTGCCAGCGAAGGGGATATGTAGCGGGCCGAACAGTACATAGTTTGCCAGGATACCGATGGACGAGAAGATGAGGGTATAGGGCAGCAGTTTCCCTGCTACGGCAGTGAGGATATTGCCTCGTGCCATCTCCAGCCATTCGCCGGCGCTGCCGAATTTCAGTTCGCTGCCTATGGAGTAGACGGTGGTGAGCAGGATGAGTATCTGGAACAGTACGAAAAAGAAAGGCTGGCTCAGGTAGATGGAGTAGTCCATGTCCGGGTTGTAGAGGGGATGGGTACTGGCTTCTACGGGGAGCAGAAAGGTCTGTATCTGTTCTCCGCTGACTCCCAGAGCTTCGGCCTGCATCACGATGGGCGAGAGCGCCACGGGGGCAAGCGTATTCTCGAACGCTGCCATCAGCTCGCTGCCTACCGAAAGAAGGGCATAGTGGTAATAATAGGTGAGCGTTGCGCCAGTTCCCGTCACCGCCTTCTGTTCGAAGCGGGGCGGGATGACGAGGTAGCCGTATATGTCCTTCTGTTGCAATGCCCGGCGGGCGTCGGCTTCGTCGGTGAAGTGCTCCGTCACACGGAAGGTGGGGGCGGCAGAGATGCGTCGGGAGATATTGCGCGAAGTGGCAGTGTTGTCCAGGTCGACGATACCCACGGGAATGTTCTCCATCTGTCCGTTTCCAAAGATGGTGGCCATGAAGAACAGACAGAGCAAGGGTAGCACGACGCAGACGCCGAGGTATAGACGGCGGGAGGTCATGCGGTGCCATTCGCGACGGATAACCATGCGGAGCGCTTTCATTGCGTAGCCAAATTCTTTATCTTTCATTTTTTATTCTTCATTTTTAAGAGTACGGACATCCCCGGTCTCAATCCCTCTACCTGCTGTGTGGGACGTGCGTGTATCTCGAACGTCTGCATGTCATAGCTGCCCGTCTGTTTGGTGGATTTCCAGGTGGCGAAGCTGCCCAGCGGACTGATGTAATAGATGCGGAATTCAATGTCCTTGCCGTCGATGGCGGGGACATCGGCACGGAAAGTGCCTCCCATCTTGAACTGCGGCATCAGGTCCTCGCGTATGTTCAGTACCACGTGTGCATCGTCCATCACGACAAGGCTCATGATGGGAGTGCCGGGGGCCACCAGCTCTCCGCGTTTTGGGAAGATGGTGGCTATCTGGCCGTCTTCGGGAGCGGTGAGACGGGAGTCGACGAGGAGGGAGGAGACTTCATCGACGGTGCTTCGCGCCGCTTCCACCAGGCTGCGGGCCGAGGCACGGTCCTCGCTCTGCGCTCCGTCCACGGCCATCTGGTATTGCTCGTAGGCGGCACGTTCGGCGGCTTGGGCGGCTTTGTACATGGCTTCCACCTCGTCACGCCGCTGGGAGGTGACGACACTGTCCTTATAAAGCGTTACAATGCGCTGGTAAGTAGTCTTGGCGAGGGCAAGGTCGCTCTGCGTCTTGTTCCAGAGTTGCCGGGCGGTGGCCACAATCTGGCGGCGGGTACCGGCGTCTATCTTCTTGTTCTGCTCCTGGGCCACCTGCTCCAGGGCATTCACCTGGCGGTATTTGGCTTCGATGGTGGGGCTGTTGATGACGACAAGCGTATCGCCTGCCTTCACCCAGTCGCCCTCTTGTACGAGGAAGGAGTCCACACGTCCGGGCAGCTTCCCGCTGATACGTATTTCCGTTGCTTCCACTTGTCCTTGCAGGACCAGGGGCTGCCGGCTCATGAGTAATATGCCGGCAAGCGAAATGATGACCGTTGCGGCCAGGATAATGACGAATGCAATGCTGATGCTTTTATTATTGATTTTCATAAAGGGTAGGTTTTAATAAGTTGTCTCGAAATATTTCTCGAACCGTTCCGGCGTTCCGCAGATAGCCAGCAGGTTCATCAGTGCCACATCATATTCGTAGTAGGCTGCCAGACGCGCCACGCGGACGGTTGCCAGCATCGTTTCCGCATCTACGACCTCGGTACTGGTTGCCATGCCTTCGGCAAAGGATTTCTTGCGGATTCGCACCAGCTCTTCGCTCAGCTCGATGGTGGTATTCAGGGCGCGTACGTTGTCTTGTGCCTTTTGCAGTTGGGTGTATAGCTTGTCGATGCCTACGCTCAGGTCTTCTTTGGCTTTTTCTTGTCCCAGGGCAAGGGTCTGCTGGGCTATCTTCGACTGGCGGATGCGCTTCTCACGCGCCAGTCCGTCGAACAGGTTCCAGGTGAAGCCCACACCTACGATGGTGCGGGGGACAAGATTGCTTTGTATGCCGTGGGCATAGAGGGTCTGCTTGCCGAATACGGCGATGTCCGGCAGGTAGCCGCTCTGGTCGATGCGGAGCTGCTGGCGGGCAATCTGTGACTGCAGTTGCAGTTGGTTCACGGTGTAGTTCTCCACCCGCATGGCTTGCAGGAACTCCTCTTTGGCGGGCAGTTGGTCGTTGATGAAAAGCTCCGAAGTAGGATGGATGCTGCATGTGTCTTGCAGGTTGAGCAGGGTGCGCAGGGCACTTTGCACGACGGAGGCCTCCTTCCGGGCAGCCTCCAGTGAACGGGCAGCTTCATCCATATTCACTTGGGTAAAGAGCCGGCCTGCCTTGTCTATCATGCCGGCAGCTTCCAGTTTAAGGGCATTCTGGTAATGGCGTTGTAGGCTGTTGTAAGTCTCCTGCCGCACGCGTACTACCTCTTGCGCAAGTTTCAGCCCGAAGTAGCTTTCTGCCAGCAGGGTGCGTTGCGTGGCATCGGTCTGTCCCCGGTTTTCGCGGGCAATGTCTATCATGGTGTTGCCTATCTTCGAGGCCCGGATGCGCTTGCCGCCGGAGAATACGACCCATTCGGCGGTCAGGCCGACGGAAGTCAGGTTGCGTGGAGCCAGTGGAAAGGCAAGGGTATGGGAGCCTATCTGGTCGAGTATGCTGCTGATGAATTGGTCGTCCGGCACGATGTTGTGCACAAAGTCCTTTGCCGGGTCGGTGAACTGGGAAAGGGGCTGTTTTACCTCTATCTTTTCGGAAAGATGCACGAACGTACCGGCACCTTGCAGGGAGGGGTACCAGAGGGCATTCAGTTTGTCACGTTCCGCACGGGCGGCTTCAATTCCCTTGTCGGCTATTTTCAGGCTGCGGTTGCCGTTTTGCATCTGCCTCAGGGCATCACCGAAGCTAAGGGGAAGGGAGGTTTGTGCGGCCACTCCACCGATGGCAAGCAGCACGCAGGCAGCAGCCGGAAAGAATCTCCGGCATAATAGATTATTCATAAGTTCGTTCGGTTTAGGGGTTCTTGTTTCTCTAAACAAGAGGAGGTGGGAATTGTTCAGTAGTCATCTTTTTGAATAGAACGTTACAAATATAACGAATAGTTTCCGAAGATATGGCTTATGAATGGGAGAGATATTCGGATTTGCACTATCTTTGCATTCGCTAAAATGGAATTTATGGAGAAACTTCATCCGATTATGTTTGCCGGGACGGGCAGTGATGTGGGAAAGAGCATCATTGCTGCCGCCTTCTGCCGCATCTTCAAGCAGGACGGCTATCAGCCCGCACCGTTCAAGGCACAAAATATGGCGCTCAATTCATTTGCCACTCCCGAAGGGCTGGAGATAGGCCGTGCCCAGGCTGTGCAAGCAGAAGCCGCCGGAGTGCCTTGCCACACGGACATGAATCCGCTACTGCTGAAACCACAGTCGGACCATACCTCGCAGGTTGTCCTCAACGGGCGTCCTATCGGCAACCGCAATGCTTATGATTATTTCCACAAGGAAGGACGCGACGAGCTGCGCCGGGAGGTTTGTGCTGCCTACGACCGCCTTGCCGCTCGCTATAATCCCGTTGTGCTGGAAGGCGCGGGAAGCATCTCCGAAATCAATCTGCGGGATACCGACCTTGTCAATCTGCCGATGGCCCTGCATGCCGGAGCCGATGTAATCCTTGTGGGAGACATTGACCGTGGCGGTGTGTTTGCCAGTGTCTATGGTTCGCTGATGTTGCTTCGTCCCCATGAGCGGGAACGCATTAAAGGAATTCTTATCAACAAGTTCCGGGGGGATATACGTCTCTTCGAGTCGGGCATTACGATGCTGGAGGAGCTTTGCGGCATTCCCGTTGTCGGGGTGGTGCCTTACTACCGTGATATCTACATTGAAGAAGAAGACTCCGTGGCGCTTGCCGCAAAGTCTGTCCGTGCCGAGAAGGGAAAGGTGAACATCGCCGTCATTCTGCTGCGCCACCTCAGTAACTTTACCGATTTTAATGTCCTGGAACGTGACCCGCGCGTACATCTCTTCTATACCAACAATGTGGATGAGCTGGCAAAGGCCGACGTCATCTTGCTGCCCGGCTCCAAGAGCACGCTTGATGACCTTTACGAATTGCGCCGTAACGGTGTGGCAGCTGCCATCATCCGTGCCCACCGTGAAGGTGCCACCGTGATGGGTATCTGCGGCGGCTATCAGATGATGGGGCAGGAGGTGCTCGACCCTGAGCATGTGGAGGGGGACATTGAACGCCTGCCCGGACTGGGGCTGTTGCCCATCAGTACCCGCATGTCGGGAGAGAAGGTGACCCGCCAGGTGAAGTTTGGTCTGTGCAATCCCCATTCTCCATCTTCCACTCTCCATTCTCCATTCATGCAGGGCTATGAAATCCATATGGGAGTGACCACCCCTGTGGAAGGTACTCCCGATTCTCCCTTGAATCTTCTGGAGAACGGCTCTACCGATGGTTACTACGTGGACTCTACCTGCATGGGGACCTATATTCATGGCATTCTCGACAATCCGGAATTCATAGATTTCCTGCTTGCGCCTTTTGGAGACAAACTGTCCGGGAATGCCGGCGCTTTCGATTACCATACATTCAAAGAAGAACAATACGATAGGCTTGCCGAGCACGTGCGCCGCCACGTCAACCTGCCGCTTATCTACCAAATATTGACAAAGAACCATGATTGAAGGACACGGAGACGATTCCTATAAATACAGCCGTCCCATTACGGCCAATTTCAGCTCGAACGTTTACAGCAGGGTGGACCTCTCTGCCTTGAAGGCGCATCTGTGTGCCCGGATTGACGGCATCGGCAACTATCCCGAACCGGAGCCTTACACGCTTGAGGCCTGCCTTGCCCGCCGCCACCGTCTTCCTGCCGAGGCAGTGTGCGTGACGAACGGAGCTACCGAAGCCATCTATCTTACCGCACAGACTTTCCGCGGGACAAACACCGCCATTGTGCAGCCCACTTTCAGTGAATATGCCGATGCCTGCCGCATGCACGGCCATCGGGTCACTTCCCTCTATCGGCTTCCTGCGGAGAGCGAGGGGTATCGCTTGCCGGAAGAGGTGCGCATGCTGTGGCTGTGCAATCCCAATAACCCTACCGGAACGGTTGTGGAGAAGGAATATCTGGCAACACTTATCAGTCATAATCCGCAGGTATGTTTCGTCATCGACCAGTCCTACGAGTTTTTCACCTTGCGTCCGCTTTTCTCTGCTGCCGAGGCGGCGGAGTTTCCCAACGTCTTGCTGCTGCACTCCATGACCAAGCGTTATGCCGTTCCCGGTCTGCGACTGGGATATGTCACCGGTGCTCCCCACCTGCTGCATCGCCTGCGTACCAACCGTATGCCCTGGTCGGTCAACCAGCTTGCCATTGAGGCGGGGCTCCATCTGCTGGAACATGATGTTCCCAATCCGCTGGATGTGGCGTCTTACTTGCAAGAGGCTGCCCGCCTGCGCAGTGCGCTCGAGGCATTGGGAGGACTGGAGGTATGGGCCACCGAAACCCATTTCATGCTGGTGTGCCTCCGTATGGGTAGGGCTTCCGCCTTGAAAGACTATCTGGCAGGGGAGCATGGCATCTTGATTCGGGACGCCTCCAACTTCGACGGACTGAATGAACACTTCTTCCGTATAGCCGCCCAGAGCCGGGAGGAGAATGACAGGCTTGTAAAAGCAATAGGACAATGGCTTGAGGAGGAATAACCGATGGAAGAAGATGTACTTATACTTTTGGGTGTCGCCTTCAACTTGAACCTGCCGCTTCTCACTGCCTGGCTGCTCGACCATTGGCTGGGCGACCCGGCGTGGCTACCCCATCCGGTGGTGGCTTTCGGCAAAGCCATTTCTTTCTGTGAGCACCGGTTGAACCGGGGCGATTCGTGTTTCCTGAAAGGTGCGTTTGTGGCGGTGTCTCTTGTCTTGGGGGTATATGTCATTACGCTTTTGTTGCTCCGCTTGGCGGCACTCTTTTCTCCGGGCATGCTTCTGACGGTGCAAATATTGCTGATATTCTATTGCTTGGCGGGCACTACGCTGGTTCGCGAGGTGCGTATGGTGTTCAAGGCGGTGGACCGTTCCTTGGAGGAAGGGAGGATGCAAGTGGCACGTATCGTAGGGCGTGATACGTCTGCACTCTCGGCGCAGGAGGTGAGAACCGCGGCATTGGAGACTTTGGCAGAGAATTTGAGTGACGGGGTAGTTGCCCCCTTGTTCTGGTATCTGCTGTTGGGAGTTCCGGGCATGCTTGCCTATAAGATGGTGAACACGCTGGATTCCATGGTCGGCTACAAGAACGAGCGCTATCGTCGGTTCGGTTGTTTCGCCGCCCGCCTGGACGACGCTACCAATTACATTCCCGCCCGTCTGACAGCCTTTCTGATGGTGCTGGTTTCCGGTCGTCTTTCCTTGTTTGCTTTTGTGGGCAGATATGGCAGCCAGCATGCCAGTCCCAATTCCGGTTATCCGGAAGCCGCTCTTGCCGGTATTCTGGACTGCCGTTTCGGAGGTCCGCACAACTATTTCGGCGAGGAGGTATGGAAACCTTATATCGGTTCTAATGAACGGCCTCTGAAGACGGAAGATATGCGTGTGGCTGTCCGCATCAACCGGTGTGTGGAGTGGTGGATGGTGGTTGCCGTAATAGTGACATCGACCTTGGCTTCCTTTTGTTTTTAAAATGTTGTTATTTTAACTGATTCTTTGTCCGTTCCAAAAAGATATAATATCTTTGCAAGACCGCGTTGCATTAAAAATGTAACTTTTAAAGCAGACAAAGTCTTATAAATGAGGATAAAGCAACTATATATATTCTTTTTCTTTATTTGGTTCGGGAGCACAATAATTGCATCGACAACAGATAAAGCGGATTCTTGGACTAAAGAAAAGGAAAGTATAGTCCATGAGGTCATCTCCACTTTTCACAACAGCCTCGGTTTCGACTATCTGACCCGGGAGGAGTGTGACTCGCTGAATGCCGACGGCCTTTTGTCCCAATTGGATGAATCCCAGCGCTATTACACCTATTTCGAACTGGAAAGAATACTTATAAAATCCTCCCTTTTCCGTGGAGAAATCCGTATGGCCATTGCCCAGAGCGACCAGATGTACTCCAAAGCCCGCGCGCTTGCCTACCCCTTCGGCAATGCCCTTGCGCTGAATGCCATGGGAGAGGTGTACAGCTATACCGGCAGGCTCCGGGAAGCCGGTGCCGCTTACGAAGAGTCTTTGAGACTGCTGGATGGGATGGACGGGGAGGATGTGCATATTCGCATGCTACTGGTGGAACTGATAGATTATAACCTGCGCATACGGAATGTAAACGGCGCCTCGCGTTATCTTGCACGTCTGAACCTCTATCCGGAAGACCGGCTTTCTCCGCTGGAGCTGGCCATGCGTCACATCTCCAATGCTTCCTGCCAATTATTCAAGGGTGACTTGAAGGCCGCCAGCCATTGTTTGGCACAGATAGGCCAGCTTGAAACGCAACTGATTCCGGAGATACGGCAATACCTTCTGATTATAGATGCCCGTTATCTGGTGGCCACCGGAGAGCATGAGGCAGCCTTGACCGCCTACAATGATTTCCTTCAAACCGAATATGCCCGGATAAACCATAACATCTACAAGGAAGCTCTGCTCGAAAAAGCGGATTTACTGGTGAAGATGGGAAATAAGGAAGAAGCCTACGGACAGTACGGCAAGGTCTTTTCGTATATCAAGACTTCGTTCGAGAAGAACTATCCCAAGGAGATAGACCGGCTCTGTACCCGTTTCCAGGCCGACCAACTGGCCTACCAGAACGAACGCGACCGCATTGTATCCATGCGTTTCTATCTGGCAGGCATCACTGTGTCCGTACTGTTTCTGATATTCCTCCTGGTGCTGGGCTGGAAGAAGATATTCCGTTTGAAGCGTTCCCAGATGCGGCAGGAGGCGATGAAGGAGAAAGCGGTGCAAGCCATACAACGGAAGAATATGTTTCTTTCGAACATGAGCCATGAGGTACGTACGCCGCTGAATGCCATTGTCGGATTCTCGGCGGTACTGACGGATGAGGACGAGTCGTTCGATGACGAATCGCGCCGGGAGTTCTCCGAAATTATCAAGGTGAATTCCTTTCAGTTGCTAAAACTTATCAATGACATTCTGGATTTCTCGGATTTCGAGAATGACAATATAACCTTCAACATCCGTACGCATGATGCCGTGAAGTTGTGTAATGAGGTCGTGGAGACCGTGATGGCCTCGCGCAAGCTGGAGGTTGAAATGCGTTTTGACACGGATTTGTCCGTCCTGATGCTGGATACGGACGATGCGCGCCTCCGCCAAGTCTTGATAAACCTGCTGGTGAATGCCACCAAGTTTACGGAGCAAGGCTCCATCGTGCTGGAACTGAAGATGGCCGATGTCGATACGGCACTTTTCTCCGTGACGGATACCGGATGCGGCATTCCACCGGAGAAGCAGCACTTGATTTTTGAACGCTTTGAAAAGCTGAATGATTTTGTGCAGGGAAGCGGACTGGGCCTTTCCATCTGCCAACTGATTGTGAAATATATGAACGGCAAGCTGTGGGTGGACAGTGGGTATACCCGTGGCGCGCGTTTCTGTTTTACGCATCCTTTGAAGTATAATCCCGCATTACACGGAGGAACGGTGCAATGAAACGAATACTGATTCTCATCCACGTTTTGTTTTGCGGATATATCTGTCCGCTGCTGGCAGAAGACACGGGGGCTGCCCGGTATCAAGACAGCATCCTGAAGGTTGCCGATACTCTGCCGGCCACCCTTGTCCGGCTGACGTATCTCCGTGACATGGCCTACAAGCACCAGTATGCTCCTTATAACATGACTTTTTCCACCCGTCTGTACGAGGAGGCGCGGCGGCAGAAGAACGCTTTCTATGAGAATATGGGCGCTTACTATCTGGCGGCATGTTATGACAAGAAACACGACCCGGACAGTCTGTCGTATTGGGTGGATGTGCTGAAGGATTTTGTCCCCCAGGTAGGCACTTACGATTATTATCTGGAGCAGAAGGCTGCCGTCAGCCGCGCCCTGGCTTCCAAGAGACAGATAGAGAAAGCGGTGTATGTGGCTAAGGAGACGTTGGAGGAATCAAAACTCCACCATAGCAATAATGGGATGATAGCGGCGTATAACAGCTTGGGATGTGCCTACGGAGTGTCCAGCCGCCCGAATGAGGCACTGGACTCTTTCTTGGAGGCTTACCGGAATTTCTCTCCCCAGACAAAGGCCAGCCTGAAGGTGGATATACTGTCGCGTATTGCCCAGGTATACGGCAATGGCGGTAAAGACAGCCTGAAGCTGCCCTATTTGCATGAAATGGACACGACGTTGCAGGCGGTCATTTCCAAAGAACCCGAGACACGGAAGAACTGGAGCAATTTCGAGATTGACTGCGAAGTGAAGTATATCCTGCACTACATGAACCAGAAGAACTTTACAGTGGCGCACGAGCATATCGAGAAAGTAAAGAAACTGCTTGAGCCGCATGTAGATCCCGTCTTCTGGCTGAATGTCCAGTTGATACAGCTTCAATATTATGCCAAGACCGATGAGTATGACAAAAGCATCGCATTGATAGACGAGGTGACCCCTACGGTACTGAACAACTACGTCTCCACCTTTGCCACTTTGATAAACTACAAGGCGAGTACGCAATATGACAAGGGGGACATTGACGGGGCCATCGAGACCCGGCGCTACCTCATACGCAAGCAGGATTCGCTGAACAATGCCTTCTCGGCCAACCAGTTGAAGCAGGTGAAGGAGATTTACCACATTGACGAGCTGTTGCTGGAGAAGCAGAAGATTCAGGACATGAATTACCGTATAGGATTTATATTCCTGGGTGTCTGCCTGCTGCTGATGCTGCTTTTCTATCTGTATACGCGCTATGTCTCCGGAAAGATTGCTGTCGTAGAGAAGAAGACGGCTGAAGCCGCCTTGCAGGCAGAGACGGACAACATCGCGAAGGAGCGTCTGAAATCGGAAATCAGCCATGATATACGTACCCCGCTGAATGTGGTGGTGGGCTTTGCCGAATTGCTGATCGGGAAAGAGGAGCTGGATAAAGAGACTAAGAAGGAGTACGGACAGATGATTCAGACCAATGCGGAAAGTCTGCTGAATTATGTCAACAGCATTCTGGAGTTGTCCCGCTTGGAGTCCGGCAAGATTCAGTATGAGGACGAGGAGTGTGACGTTATTCAGTTGTGCAGTGAGGTGCTGGATAAAGTGAACGGTCGTGGGGAGAGCACTGTGTCTGTCAGCCTGCAGACCGATCTCAAGGAACAGCTTGCAAGGACGGACCGGAGGTGGTTCGATACATTGCTTGTCAGCCTGCTGACTCCGTCAGAGAATGACACTTCCCGTTATGAGGCGATTATCCGCATCAGACGCGACCGGAGTAAACCGCTCCTTTATTTCGACGTGGTCAACGCCCCGTTTGCAAAGGTACATTTTGAGAATAAAACGAGCTTGATTCGCCATGAAATCAATGCCCATTTTATTCATTATTTTGGAGGTATCTACAAGGTGCAAACCGAAGCGGAGGAAGGCCCTACTATTTCGTTCACTATTCCTTGTCGAGATTGATGCGGACGATGCCGCCGTAGGGCGTCAATGCGTCGAAGGCTTCTTCGGCTTTAAGGATTCCGGCATAGAGTTGTGCGCAGATTAATACGCCTCCGTGTGCGAAGATGGCAACGCGTGTATAGGGCTTCTTCTTTAATTCGTCCAAAAACTGGCTGACACGCCGGTATTGCATAGCAAAAGATTCTCCACCGGTAGCTGCCACGTTTATGTAGTCGGCATACCATTCCTGCAGGCGTGGGTCCTCATTCTGCTCGAACGGCTTCATCTCCCAGTCGCCAAAATTGATTTCCATAATCCGTTTGTCCCGTTCTGCATCGGGATAGCCGCAATAGGTGGCGAGGCGCACGCAGCGGGTCAGGGGACTGGTGTAGACGTGGTCGAACGGAAGGTATGCCTTCAGGTTTTCTGCTGTCACGGCGGCTTCCGCTTCAAACGTGGGTTTCAGGGGAACATCGGTCTGTCCGTAGCATACGCCCGGAGGAACATCTACCGAAGTGTGTCGAATGAGTATTACTTCCATCTTTAATTTTTGGTTTTAATTTATAATTAGGATAAGGCTTCCCAAGTAGAAGGACAGTTCGCATAGCAGGAAAGTAGCCCCGCAGCAGTCCCCCGTATATCCTTGCAGGCGTCGCTTCATCAATCGGTAGAGCAGGAAGAAGGTGAGCAGTGGGAAGAGGGTGGCAATCCACAGTTTTATAGGCAGCAGCAGTACGAAAGGAAGCAGGCCGCAAAGAAATCCGGCCAGTAACTCGTGCCGACTCATGCGGTTGTTCCCTGCATGGCAGTGATTGCCGTACTGACAGAGACCGCTGTAATGATTTCTATCCGTACCCCGTTAAAAATCGCTTCTGCGGTATCTCCGGTGGAAGCCGTCAGAATCAATGAGGTATCTACAGGCGGGGCGGTC
>ENA-OPTX01000790-OPTX01000790.1-human-gut-metagenome-genome-assembly--contig:-NODE-790-length-14819-cov-2.696356_pt1 | contig 14819 bp, 17 predicted proteins | sample MGYA00241465_ERZ501922 | MGnify/ENA primary metagenome ERZ501922 (study PRJEB25962, sample SAMEA2042399) | human gut metagenome | biome: human gut; feature: human-associated habitat; material: faeces...
ACTTCGTCGACGCTCGGCTCGAACGCATAAAGCGGGGTCGCGGCATCGGCATCGGATTCGGGCACAGGGCCGGAGTCCTGCTGTTCCGGAAGCACGAGTTCAACGGGCAGCATACGCAGCACGCGCACCTTCTGAACGACCATATTCACGAATTCGGTGAACACAATGTAAAGTTCGGAAACTCCACCTTCGCTCGCCGGCTTCATGTAGGCGTCCATCAGTGCCTTCGAGATGGACTCTGCGACTTCCACGCCGGGCTGGTCGGTATCGCCTTCCCAAGTACCGGCAACATCACGATTGCGGTACTTGTAGTACGTCACACCGCGACGACCATACACATACAGTTCCGGCTGCTTGCCTGCCGCATCGAGGCGGGCCAGCAGCGATTCCGTTTCGCGGATGATCGAGGAGGTGTACGGACCCGCCATACCACGATCCGAGGTGAGGGCGAGGACAGCCACGCGAGGGTTGTCCTCGTCCTTCTTCACGATCGGATGGTCGATATGGGTGTGGGCCACCAGCGCTTGCACGGCGTCGAAAATCGCATCGGTATACGGCTTCGCGTTCAAGGCGACGTCACGTGCCTTGGCGATATGCGAAGACGCGATCATCTCCTGCGCGTTGAAGATTTTCTCCAACGACGCGGTGGAGGCGATCCTAGATTTCAATGCGAGTTGCGAGCCCATGGATCACTTCTCTCCTGCGACGATCTTTTCCTGCTCGACCGGGGTGGCGTTCTTGACGTTAGGCTTCTTCTCGACCAGCGGCTTGCCCGCGCTGGTCACGAAAGTCTCACGGAACGCTTCCACAGCCTTGTCGAGGGCAGCCTCGGTGTCGGCGGTGAAATCTTCGGTCTCGCGGATGGTCTTGAGAATATCGGTGTTGTGGTCCAGGTAGTCCAGCATGGCCTTCTCGAACGGCAGCACGTCGTTCAGCGGCAGATCATCCATCTTGCCATGGGTGCCGGCCCACACGGAGACGACTTCCTGTTCCATGGAATACGGGGAGAACTGCGGCTGCTTGAGCAGCTCGGTCAAGTGGGAACCACGGTTCAGCTGGGCCTTCGAAGCCGCATCCAGATCGGAAGCGAACATGGCGAAGGATTCCAGGGAACGGTACTGGGCCAAGGAGATCTTCAGCGTGCCGGAGACCTTCTTCAACGCCTTGGTCTGTGCCGCGCCACCAACTCGGGACACGGAGATGCCGACGTCGACAGCCGGACGCTGGTTCGCGTTGAACAGGTCGGACTGCAGGAAGATCTGACCGTCGGTGATGGAGATCACGTTGGTCGGAATGTATGCGGACACGTCGTTTGCCTTGGTTTCGACGATCGGCAGGCCGGTCATCGAACCGCCGCCGAGGTCATCGGAAACCTTGGCGCAGCGTTCGAGCAGACGGGAATGCAGGTAGAACACATCGCCCGGGTATGCCTCACGTCCCGGCGGGCGGCGCAGCAGCAGGGAGATCGAACGGTAGGCTTCAGCCTGCTTCGACAGATCGTCGAAGACGATGAGCACGTGCTTGCCGTTGTACATCCAGTGCTGTCCGATGGCGGAACCGGTGTACGGTGCGATGTACTTGAAACCTGCGGAATCGGAAGCCGGGGAGGCCACGATAGTGGTGTACTCCATGGCGCCGGACTCTTCGAGGGACTGCTTCACCGATGCGATGGTGGAGCCCTTCTGGCCGATAGCCACGTAGATGCAGCGGACCTGCTTCTTCGGATCACCGGATTCCCAATTACGCTTCTGGTTGATGATCGTATCGATTGCGATAGCGGTCTTACCGGTCTGGCGGTCGCCAATGATGAGCTGGCGCTGGCCACGGCCGATAGGCGTCATTGCGTCGATGGCCTTCAGACCGGTGGACATTGGCTCGTCAACCGGATGACGATGCATAACGTCAGGTGCCTGGGCCTCGAGAATACGACGGCCTTCGGTCTTGATCTCGCCAAGACCATCAATCGGGTTGCCTAGCGGGTCCACGACGCGGCCAAGGTAGCCGTCGCCGACGGGCACGGAGAGCACTTCGCCGGTACGACGCACTTCCTGGCCTTCCTCGATACCTGCGAAGTCGCCGAGAATAACCACGCCGATCTCGCGGGCGTCAAGGTTGAACGCCAGGCCAAGCGTGCCGTCTTCGAAGGTCAGCAGCTCATTGGCCATGCAACCAGGCAGTCCCGTCACGTGCGCAATGCCGTCGCCAGCAGTCGCGACATAACCGACTTCCTGAGTCGGGGTATCCGACGGCTTGTACGACTCGACGAACTCATCGAGCGCCTTGCGTATCGTGGTGGGATCAATGGTAAGTTCTGCCATGATCACTCCTTATTGTTGTTTATAAATTCAGTCAAGTCTTGTTTCAGGCTTGTTCACCGTGCGGCGAACCGTCAGGCGGTTGCCTTCACCGTGCGCTGAAGATGCTGCAGCTGTGCGACCACCGTGTTGTCGGTGACCTCGTCGCCCACCTGGATGCGCATGCCACCCATGACGGTCGGATCGACCACCGAGTTGATGTGCACCGGATGACCGGTCTTCGCCGAGTAAATGGCGATGAGCTTTTCCACCTGCTCCTTGCTCAACGGCGTTGCCGTGGTAACAGTGACCATCGATTCGCCCATATGGCGGGAGAATTTGTTGATCAGCCACTGAATGGTCTGCAAGTAGCGGCGATTGCGCAGATTGCAGGTCGCGTGTTCGGCCAGGCGCTTGGTCACCTTGGTGAAATCCGCGTCTCCAATCAGGCTGTACAGCAGCTTGACACGGGCTTCACTGGAAACGGTTGCGTCATACAGCTTGGTACGCACGACCGGAAGGTTGAGCAGTGCGGAATGCAACTCTGCAAGCTCGATGGAGACCTGCAAAGTCGTATTGGTGTAATCCGCGTAGTACATCATGCCATCAACGCCGAAATCCTCAACGGCATTGGCGATATCAGACACGCGGCTCCAACGGCGAGACACCAGATCGGACATGATCTCCATCACGAGCGGATGGGCCTGGTCTCCGATCAGAGTCTTGACTACCGCAACCTTGTCTTCGACTGGGCGCGATGGGTCGGTGAGGGCACGTTCAAGCTGGATATTGTGGTCAAGCGCGCTGGTGATCGTGAACAGTTCGTTCCCGATACGCCATGCGTCCTCACCGCTGTCACGCAGCTTGGGGGCCAGCGAGTCACGCGATACGCGGTCTGCGATACGCGATGCTTCTCCTCGCATTGGTCACCTCCCTTTCTTGAAGGTTTCGATCACTTCTTGTCGCTGTCCAAGTCGGCGATCATCTGGTCGATCATCGACGACTGCACATCGTCATTCTCGAGCTTGCTACCCAGGATCTTGCCGGCCAGTGCCGTTGCCAGCACGCCGACCTCACCCTTGAGGCTCACCAGAGCCTGCTGCTGCTGCGATTCGATGGAACGCTGGGCGGTGGCGGTGATCTGCGCCGCATCGTTTTCGGCACGAGTGCGCGCGTCAGCGATGATATGCGATGCCTCCGTACGTGCGTCGTCACGGATCTTGGATGCCTCGACGCGAGCTTTGCTCAGCTGAGCCTCATACTTCGCCTTGGCTTCATCGGCATCTTTCTGGGCCTGTTCGGCCTTGGCGATGCCACCTTCGATCTTGGCAGCGCGCTCATCGAACACGGCCTGGAACTTCGGCAGGAAGAACTTGTAGAAGAACACGGCGACGATGATCAGAATGACCAACGACCAGAAAATGTCGTAGCTTTTCGGAAGGAACAATTCCATTTCGCTAGCTGCGGTCACCATAGTGTCTTCCTCCTTTCATGTTCGTTTGCGTCTTCGGTGTTACCTTGAATCAAGTCTTACTTGATGAAGGCGAGCACGAAGCCGAGCAGTGCCAGCACCTCGACGAATGCCAGACCCAGGAACATGAGGGTCTGCAGACGGCTGCCGAGCTCAGGCTGGCGAGCGGTGCCTTCGATGGTCTTGCCGATCAGGATGCCCAGACCGATGCCAGGGCCGATGGCGGCGAGGCCGTAGCCAACGACGTTCAGGTTGCCGGCAACCTCAGCGAGGGTAACGATATCCATGATTGTTTCCTTTCTGGTTATTGCTTGACAAGAAGCAACAATTAAAAAGCCGGCGGTCAGTCGATCTCCGGATAGCTCATATTGATGTATGCGGTGGTCAGGATGGCGAAGATGTAAGCCTGCAGGCAAGCGACCAGCGCTTCGAACAGGAACATGAACATGCCAGCCGCGAAGGTGACGACGCCGAATGGCATGAACACCTTGTTCACCACATCAATGAGGAAGTACTGCGTGGCCGAAAGGCACAGCGCAAGAATCAAGTGGCCCGAAACCATGTTGGCGAACAGTCGGATCGTCAACGAGAACGGACGGATAATCAGCAGCTCAAGCAGCTGAATCGGGGACAGCAGAATGTAGATCGGGGCCGGAACACCCTTCGGGAAGATCTCATCCCTCAGGAAGTGGCCGAGGCCCTTTTCACGAATGCCTGCAATCCAGTATTGGCAGAAGCACCACATGGCGAATACCAGCGGCAGCGTAATGGTTGCGCTTGCCGCGATATTGAAGCCTGGGATGATGCCACACAGATTGAAGACCAACAACGTGCAGAACACGGTGGTGATCATCGGCACATAACGCTTGCCGCGCAGCTCGCCCATCACCTGATAGACGATGTTGTCACGGACGAATTCGATCAACCATTCGACTGCTCCCTGCCAACGGCTGGGGATGAGCTTTGCACGGCTTGCCGTAATTCCGAGAACCAGCAACATGATGACGGTCGCAAGGATGCGAACGAGGATGATGCGGTTGATGGCGAACGGCGTGCCCTGAAAAACGAACGGATCGGGAAGGAAGTCATCGACACTGGGCATTTCGGGACCATCAGCGATGGTCAGCATGCCCTTTCCCAATGCACCAATCATTCACGCCTCCTGCTCTTGTGTCAGCTGTTAGTTTAACCCAACAACCGAGTCGAATGTGACGTTCTGGTTACTTAACCAAAGCGTACTTCGAAGTGCGCGTCGACGCGAACGGAGTCCCGTGCGACGCATTCGACTCCGAATGGCTGGATAGGATTATTAGCCCGTGTCTAGACAACATCCACACACTTGGGCTTTTCCATACTCCCATTTGGTTTTACCGGCGTTTCGCAGCAAGCTGTACTAACTAGACACAGCTTTGTGAATCGTCGGATAGCCGACGCAACCAATAGTTTGTTTTACGAAAACAGCATATTGATAAAACGTTTCACCAAGTATATCACATATAACACAGGTGCTGTATATAAAGAAAGAGGGGCCGCATACGCAAGCCCCCACCAGTAAACAGCCGTAAAGTCACGCGCCAATCACGGCCGCACGTCAATCACATCAATATGCGGATCAATCCACAAATCAATCGTGAATCACGCCATAACCGTCACGCACGAACGGCGCAAACGCGTCGACACGCGGCGAACCCGGCTGATGACGAATCGAACGATCCGTGCCAAGACGCTTCTGCGCACGAAGCTGCGGAACCTCGCTCAAATCGTATGGCGTGGTCTGATACACCCAATTCAGCCAATTGCGCCACAGGAGATTGGCATGGGCGCGCCACGCGAACACCGGCTCCAACTGCGGATCATCATGCGGGAAATAGTTTTCGGGGAACGGCACATTCGTCATGCCCTTCTTCATATCACGCTCATACTCCTCGGCCAAGGTGTACTTGCCGTACTCCCAATGGCCAAGCGCGAACACTTCCGAAAAATCACGGGTGGCGATCAGCCCAGGACCGGACTTCGGACCCCACGTGAGCACCTGCAACTCCGGATTGCGCGCGATATCACCCTCGTCCACCCCCGCAAGGCGAGAATGCGGCTGCAGGCAAATCTCATCGAAGCCGTTCGTCAAAAAGCAGTATTCATCCTGCAAATACTGCGGAAACACGCCAAAAATCTTCTCTGGCAAATTCTCTTTACGCACGTTATAGCGATAATTGAGCGCACCCATCGCGCCCCAGCACAAATACATAGTGGAGAACACATGCGCGGAAGCCCAGTCAAGAATCTGCTTGAACTCATCCCAATAATCGACCTGTTCGAAATCAAGATGCTCAACAGGGGCACCCGTCACCACGAAGCCGTCGTAATAGTTGTCTTGGAACGCCTCAATGGTCTCATAGAACTTCACCAGATGGTCGGCGCTCACATGCGTACCCTCGTGCGTGGAGGTCTTCATGAAATCGATCTCCACCTGCAGCGGACTTTTCGAGATCAAACGCAGCAGCTGCGTTTCCGTCTCGATTTTCTTCGGCATGAGATTTAAGATCACCAGCTTGAGCGGACGCACGCGCTGGCGCTCCGCTTCAGGCTTTTCAAGCGCGAAAATACGCTCGGAGTCGAGAATGTCTCTGGCCGGAAGGCCGCTGGGGATCTTGATAGGCATGCTTCTATTATGGTGCGGGCTCGGATATGGCGCACTTCCCTGCCCCCACGATCAGCCGAAACCGTTATAGGAAAAATGAATAACGCGCTATTTGCAACGCGGTTTTGCATGGCCGGACTGATGCGACACGCCGATTTGACATATTTGGAAGTAATCGTAAAGTTAATAGAGCTGTCTTAAAGACAAGCCGACGCGGGGTGGAGCAGCTCGGTAGCTCGCTGGGCTCATAACCCAGAGGTCCATGGTTCAAATCCATGCCCCGCTACCACTTGACCGCCGTTCCCATTATCGGAACGGCGGTTTTTTATATATTCCATGGCTTTTGCTGGCGTTAAGTTCTCATCCAGCAAAGCCATCAACGGGACGCCGAAGAAATCGGCCGCCGCGCAAGTTTCGTCAATGGTCCAATCGGCCTTGCTCTGAAGCCTCGACGCCATCGATTGCGGCGAGAGTCCCATTGCCTTAGCAAGGTCCTTCTTCATTAAACCGCTGTTGGACAAGATCATGTTCGTATTCATCGCAACAACGTCCTGCCTGCGCAATGTAGCGCTCGGCTGAATATCTAGCATTGTCATGAAATTCATTTTACTACGGTTTTAGCGTAGTACTCGGCGTGTTGGCTACGTCATATGGTTAATCTTTGGTCTAGAACTTCATCAAATCTTTAGTCTGAAAGTTTTTAAATGATTAGTCAGATAAGAAAACTCATGAGAGACAATCACGTCACACAGCGCGATCTGGCGCATGAGCTAGGCGTCTCCGAGCAGGCCATCAGCGACAAATTCCATGGCCGCTCAAATTTCACGTTGCGTGATGTGTCGCGCATAGCCGACTTTTTCGACGTTTCCACTGATCTCGTGCTTGGCCGCGAGCCCTTGGAGGTGTAGTGATGTTTGGTAGGAAGCGCACGACGGCGTGCGAATATACGCCGGTGCCTGTTGGTTATGTTCCGGTTACATCGTCGGCTGACCTGATCGCCGGTGACGTGGTGACGTATGACGATGGCGGCGGGTTCATCACGGCTGTGGTGATTGCAATTACCGATGACTGTCGTCCGGTATTGCAGAAGGGCGAGTATGGAGTGAGACGTGGCGCTGATGCCTTCGACCTGTTCTTGCCGCGTGATTATTGGCGATTCGTCGGCGCGTATCGGAAGGCCGACCATGCGCTTTGAGATCACGACGGAACCAAGTGAGGTGGCGCAATGATGCGTTTGGTGATTATAGGCGGTTGCAAGATCGCGGCCGTGGCCATGGGCCTGTTGTCGGCGTTGGCCGGCCTGTGGTGGCTGGTTGCCGTCTGTGTCTCTTTGTACGCGCTGTGTGTGATCGAGGCGAAGCGATGACGGCCACGAACGTGCGGGCGATTGTGTGGAACCCGCGCATGAATGTGTATGTGTTGGAAGCCAGAACTGGTGACTTCGAGGGACGGGTGTTGTTGTCGCCTGCCCAGCTCGACATGCTGGCGGCGTCGATACGGGACGCGAAGGCGTCCATGGCGTTGGAACAGCGGCGTTTGAACGCTGGTTCTGACCCGCCGTTTTTCGATTGACTTTCGATAACTGAATGCCATTGGCGTCGGTTCGACCGCAGGTTGCCGACGTGGCGGTTAAAGCACCCTGCCGCGCCTTGCCCAGCGCGTTACAAACACGCCCGGAATGCCGGGTGGTTACCACGGCCTCAGCGGGGAGCCATGCGGGTGTATACAGATCGATTCACGGCGTCCTGTTCGGGCGCAACTGGGGACCGTCGCCGGCATACGTGCCGGGCTGTGCATCGAGACCTTGCGCGCGGTTTCGGCCGCTGACCTGTGCGACGGCGCGGCTCCGTTACGAAGCAACCTTGCATGGCGAACCCTAACCGGAAGGCACTTGAGCGATCTTGTGTTTTCCGGCTTGGGTTCCCCGCTCTAACGCCCCACCACCCGAAGGTCACATTATCCACAATCCTTATCCACTTATCCACAATATGAAACGAGGTTCGAGACATGGGTTATTCGCTCGATTACAAGCCAACAAGCAGACGCGCCAAGAGGGCGGTGCCGAAGAACAAGGCACAGCGCACGAAGGACATCAAGAACGCAATCCGTTGGAACATCGGGCAGTTGGAGCATGACACTGTTGGGACTGACTCAATCCAGCGTCCCATAATCATCGGCATCCTTCGTCTGAACCGCATCAGTCCGCACGCAGACCCGTCCGGCGATAACACCTTCCAGCAGCTGATCGCCGAAGGCTGGGTGCAGCGCCCGAAGCGCATCGGCGGCGTGCAGTGTTTCGACCGCGCAGACCTGATTAGATCGTTGAAGGCTTATGCGGGAGTGGCGTGATGAATCCAAGGGCGAAACTGACCACGGCGCAGGCCGCACGGTACTTGCATAAGTCGCAACGGCAGATGGAGCGCATGAGGGCGGACAACACCGGCCCCGTCTGGTTCAAGGCCGGTGACGCTATCAATTCGCCGTGCCTGTACGAGGTTGCCGACCTTGACCGGTGGGTGATGGAGCAGAAGGGCAAGGCGTGACAATGGCGACAAGGGGATCGAAGCGCCAGCGTGGAACGATACCGCGCCGCGTGCGCGAAGAGGTCATAGAGACATGGGGCAATGACTGTTGGCTGGAATTGCCGGTATGCACGCACCACGGCGAGGAAGACGACCATATCATACCGTTCAAGGCCGGTGGCCGTGGCACGGTGGCGAACATACGGCGCGCGTGCAAGGCGTGCAACATCAGCCGAAGCAACCGTGTGCTATCCGGTTACGGCGCGACTATCCACGCGGTTATCGGCCCGCCGTGCGCCGGTAAGAGTTCCTATGTGGCGCAACACGCGGCGAGTGACGCGCTGGTGCTGGACTTCGACCAGTTGGCTTCGGCGCTTACCCTTGGCGGTGACGTGAAGGCCAAGCCCACGGCCCCGTTGATTCAGGCGGGCCAAGGCGCATGGCAAGGCGCGTACAACAAGCTGGTGCGCATGAACGCGCCTGTTGACGTGTGGCTTATCAAATCGATACCGGCCAGCCACGCTCACCCTCGATTGCTTGAGGAATGGTTGGCGCTCGACTATGACATTCACGTTGTTGATCCCGGCGCTGCCGTGGTGTTCGACCGGTTGGAGACGCAGCAGCGCAACGAGGGCGCTAGGCAGACGGCGCGGCAATGGTATTCGCTGCATCTCTCGCAGCAGCTCGTGGACGTGAGACAGGCCGCGCGGCGTGCGAAGCTCGTTGCCCTTGGCCTTCGTTCGGGTTCAACGTCTGTTGCTTCACGGCCCGAGTGGTGAGGCTCGTTTTTTAAACGGACGGCCTTGGAAATCACCCCGCGCCAAGTTTTTTTCACCCCCAACCAAAAATAAAAAAAGCCTGAAAACGGCGGAATTGCAACGAAAAGAGGCGAACAATGGCAATTCAGGGAACCTTTGAGGGATTCTCGGAAATCGGCAATCGTCAGGGCTTCATGGAGACGCGCACACGCGCCAACCTCAAGACGTTCTTCGATGGAAAGACCGTCACCGAGGCCGCTGACACCTACGCGGCGCTGATGACCGCGATAGCGCACAACATCGATAGCTATCTGGCGTTGGGCAAGAACATTTCGACGCTTGCGGACAGCTATAACAACGCTTTCGATCATTTGCGCGAACTGTACCCCGAGGCCCCCGAGCTTGACGAGAATCTGGCCGCGCTGCTGACCGAGGCGAAGGCGTGACCGTGCCAATGCGCGGCGGCACCGCGCGGAACTTGGAACGCCGGACTGACGGCGCTATAGTGGCCCGCTTTGCCGAACTGCTGGGCACGCCCTTGCTGCCGTGGCAACGGCTCGTGGCCGACGTGGCCGGCGAAATCGACCCCGACACCGGAACCTACTTCTACGACACGGTGATTCTCAGCACGCCGCGCCAGTGCGGCAAGTCAACGCTGGTGGACGCTTGGGACACGCGGAACACGCAGTGGGGGCCGAACCGGTATGTTTACTATCTCGCTCAGACCGGCAAGGACGCTGGCGACCACTTCAAGAAATTCCTGAAGACTTTGCAAGCCTCACCGCTCGCCCCCATCACCGGTAGGCCGTACATGGGACGCGGCAGCGAGGCCCAGCCGTTCCGTAACGGTTCCATCATCATGCCTAAATCGGTGACGAAGGTATCAGGCCACGGCGTACAGGGCGACAAAGTGACCTTGGACGAGGCGTTTAGCCTAAGCGAGGAAACCGGCAACATGATTCTTGACGGCTTCGTGCCGACCATGGCGACACGATTGCAAGCCACCGGCGTGCAGCCACAGCTGTGGATAACCTCGACCGAGGGCACGGCGGACAGCACGTTTTTCAACCGGAAACTTGACGAATGCCGAGCGGGCGACCAGTCGCGGCGTACCTGTTGGTTTGACTTCGGGTTGCCGCCCGACGCTGACCCCGAGAACCTTGACATGATTATGCGCTACCACCCCGCCGCCGGTCTGCTCTGGCGACGTGACCAACTGCCGGACTTCCGCGAACAATGGCGGAACAATCCGAGCGGCTGGGCGCGCGCATTCGGCAACCAGAGGGACGAAGGCGTGACCGACAGGGTGATTGACGCCGACCTTTGGGCCACAACCACGGTGCCGCCTATCAGCCCGAGCGAACTGGGCGCGCGACCGGTGGTGTTCGGTGTCGCCGTGGACGTGGACGCGACCCACACCAGCATTTCGGCGGGCATCGTGAACGATGACGGCAGCGTGACCACGCAACTGCTCAAAATCATGGACGGCACCGGCCACGCGCCAGCGGAAATCAAACGGTTGTGCGACACATACGCCGCGCCGTTGGTGATTGACACACGCGGCACCAGCGCCGACCTTGCCGACCGGTTGAGGCACATGGGCGACGAAGAAACCGTGCGATTCTGCGATTTGACCGCCACCGACTATCTCACGGTGGGCCAGTCCTATGTGAGCGGTTTGAGCAACGGCACCGTGCTTCACGCCGCCGACACGGACTTGGACGCAAGCGCGGCCAACAGCGCGCGCACATGGGCCGGTGACGCTTGGCGCGTGACCCGACGCGGCTCGACCGGTCTCACCAGCCCGCTCGAATCGTGCATGTTGGCCGCGTGGGGAGCCGCGCACATGCCAGAGGAAGACGGCCCCTTGCAAATCTTCTGACAACAACCACCTAGTTGCTGTTGGCGGTACTTGGCGGTACTTGGCGGTACTTGGCGGCACGCTGCTAGACCCGTGGCGCGCCGCTCTCGCATACTGGGCGGCATGAATGGACGTTTGAGCTTGTGGCAGCGTTTGAAGCTGGCCGGTGGCGTGATGAAGCGCGGCAACGAGGCGTTGGCCGACGTGCCCGCTGGCATCATGCCGCCAAGCCGCGCAGCCGCCTATGACCCGTTGGCGCTCAGCACCGTGTTTCGCGGCATTCAGGTTTTGCAGACAGCTATAACCGGCTTGCCGATTTACGAGACGCGCGCCGGTCTCAAACTGGACTCTATCAGCAGTCTCGTGGCCCAGCCGGACGTGAACCGTTCCCGTCGTGACTTTCTGGCGGACATGGTGGCAAGCATGGCGTTGGACGGCAACGCCTTCGTGCGGTTGGTGCGTTTCGGCGGTGAAATCGTGTCGTGTGAGGTGCTGCCGCCGTCTCTGGTTGTCGTTTCCGACGATGGAAGCGACCCCGCCGCCCCGAAACTGCGATACAGCTACTTGGGCAAGGATTACGGCCCCACGGATATCGTCCATTGCAAGTTTTTGAACGTGCCGGGCCGTTTGCGTGGCCTTGGCCCAATCAGCGCCGCCCGCGAAGAGGTTGAGGGCGCGAAAATGGCCCGCGACTACAAGGCGCGCTTCTACACGGACTCTTCCAACCTGAAGGGCTATTTGAAGACCGAGCAGAAGGTGACACCCGAGTACGCGAAACAGGCCAAAAACGATTGGAAGGCACAGGGCACCGCCGCCGACGTGAAGGTGCTGGGCAACAACCTCACCTATGTCCCGTTGGACATGAAGCCCGCCGACTTGCAGTTTTTGGAGACGCAGAAGTTCGACACCACGCAGATTGCCCGCTTGCTCGGCATTCCGGCAAGCATCATGCTTGCCGCCGTTGACGGCTCGAACCTCACCTACAGCAACATCGAGCAAAGCTGGATCGAGTTTTCGGACTACACGCTTTCGGCCTACACCGGCGAAATCGAGGAGCTTTTCAACGTCCTGTTGCCGCGTGGCCGCGAAGCCCACTTCGATTGGGACAGCAGCCGCCGCGCCGACATGAGCGACCGTTTCAACGCCTACAAGACCGCCCTTGATTCCAAGTGGATAACCGTTAACGAGGTGCGCGCTCGTGAATCATATCCCCCGTTGGTTCCGGCACCGGAACCCCAGCAGATTGGAGACGAACAGTGAACAGAATCGATATCGGCTTGCGTGGCGTGTGCCTTCGCAGCAGCGATGAAGGCGACGGGCGCACGCTTGAGGGCGTGGCCGTGCCCTTCGGTTCCATCATCGACACATGGACGGGCGCGGAAACGTTCGACTCTGATTGTGTCTTCGATGACGTGGACACGGCCAAGCTCTGCTACCAGCATGGCGAACTTATCGGCCGTATCACCGCCGCCGAGCCACGCGAAGACGGCTTGCATATCACGGCGCGCATTTCGGACACACAGCGCGGCCGTGACGTGGTGGCCCTGTTGCGTGACGGCGCTCTGGACTCGCTGAGCGTGGGCTTTATCCCCATCGAGTCCGAAACCGACAAACAGGGCATCACCCACCGTAAGCGCGTGCGCCTGTTGGAAACGTCGGTGGTGTCGTGGCCCGCCTATGAGGCCGCGAAAATCACCGGGCATCGCAGCGCGGAACAGACCACCAACAATCAAACAACAATCGATAGGGAAAGCGAGGAACCAAAGGTGGACAAGGAACTTGAGGAAATGCTTAACGGCATCAGGGACGAGCAACGCAGCATGAAGGCGGCTATCGCCAAGGGCAGCGCACCGGAACACAAGACAGTGGGCGGCGAGTACCGCACCGCTGGCGATTACCTTCAGGCGCTCTATCGCGGCGACGAAGCCGCCGTGCAGCTCATGCACGAATGCCGCGACCTTATCGCCACCGGCAACACCGGCAACACCAGCACTTGGATTGCCGACGACTTGCGCCTTATCGAAATGCGCCGCAAAGTCACCAACATCCTCACTCACGACACGTTGCCCGCCAAGGGTATGACCATGGAATACAACGTGGTCAGCACCGACACCACGACCGTTGCGAAACAGACCACAGAGGGCACCGCCTTGCAGTTCGGCAAGGTCACGTTCGGCACCAAGAGCGTGTCAATCGACACCTACGGCGGCTACACCACCCTGAGCCGTCAGGTAATCGAGCGTTCCACCACGCCTATGCTCAACACGGCACTGGCCGCATTGCGCAACGCCTACGCGAAGGCGACCGAAACCGCCGTCCGCAACTACCTGTACAACACCATCGCCTCTCAGCGCGACGCGACACAGAACGCCAACAAGATTGACGCGCCCGCCACGCTTGCGGCCATGACCATCGACCAGTGGGCCACGCTGATTATGAACGCCGCCGAACTGGCCGACGACCGTAACGTGAACCTCACCCGTCTTGGCGTCAGCAAAGACGTTATGGCCTCGCTTATCGCCTTGAAAGACAGCGGTTCCCGATTCTTCGACCTGTCCGGCGACGGCTCGGACACCATCGGCAACTTCGACCTGACCGGCATCGCCGGCAAGTTCCTTCGGCTGCCGGTGCAAATGCTGCCGAAGGCCCCGAACGGCACGGCGTGCTTCATCGACCCCGAATCGGTGACGGTATGGGAAAGCGGCGGCCCGACCCAGCTCAGCGACGGAGACCCCACCAAGCTCACCGAGAACTACAGCGTCTACGGCTACATGGCGGTTGCGGCCACCAACGTTGACGGCCTCATTCCGGTGAAGTTCCCAAAAGGGTGACGCCCACGGGACTCAGCACTATACCGACTAGTGTAACCATCACCGCGGGCGATAATGCCGAGATCAAAGCCACAATCACACCAGACACAGCGCCACAGACCGTGACCGCCACCACTGCCGACACCGACCTTATCGGCATCGAGGTGATCCAATGACCACCATCACCATCACCGGGAAACAACCGGGAAAAACCGACGTGACGATATCCAGCACCGTCAATCCAGCGGTAAAAACCGTCGTGCCCGTCACAGTGCTCTCCCGTAACCTGTTGTCTTATGGTCCCGCGTCGGGCAACGGGCTGACCGCCACCGTCAACAGCGACGGCTCACTGCACGTCAAGGGCACGTCAACAAAACAGTGGGCTGGGCTGGCGTGGAAGTTCCCGTGCCCGGTACAGGGCACCGTGATATTGCGGTCCCCCACCCCTATCCCCGGTTTGACCGG
>ENA-OPTX01000800-OPTX01000800.1-human-gut-metagenome-genome-assembly--contig:-NODE-800-length-14649-cov-29.004043_pt1 | contig 14649 bp, 10 predicted proteins | sample MGYA00241465_ERZ501922 | MGnify/ENA primary metagenome ERZ501922 (study PRJEB25962, sample SAMEA2042399) | human gut metagenome | biome: human gut; feature: human-associated habitat; material: faeces...
GTCAGTATCCTATTTTCATTATAGGCTGAGATAAGCTTTCATGATTCGTTGACAATATAATATACTTACCCAGGCAACTGGGAGGATGTGGTACCACTCCGTTTCTGAGTCTTGCAGAAAGGAGTGGGGCTTATGAGTACATATGAAGAATTTATGATTATCCTGAATGCAGGGCTTCTGATCGTAGCTATTCTGAATCTGAAAAATAAGAAATAGCATCCCCGCTCTGGTAAAGTAGGATGCTATTTCTTTAGTCTTATTGCACCAGAAACGGATAGGTTTCAGCTATCGTTCCAGTTGTCTTGTTAAGTATATTATATAAACTGTCAAAATATTTGTCAAACGTATTTTGGAAAATCCCCAACCGTATTCTGATCAGAACCGGACTGGGGATTTTTGCACATTCACAACAATTTAACAATTTTTGTCACAGGATTGTCACAAAAACCGCTTTCCGTGTCTGCAAACCCTTATATTTACTGCGTTCTTTCAAAAACGACATCAAGCATTTTCTCTTGACAGCACAAATTTATTTTTTCCGATACACTTCTTAAAAATCTCGGCAAAAAAGCCCCGGCATCCATATACTGAACACCAGGGCTCCCATTTCATTTATTTACATGGCAGATGCTACTCTGAGACAATCACAAACTTGGGCGGATCACCTTTGGTCTGCATCCTGCATCTTCAAGAGCTTTAACAATCTCATTCTTATGATCTGTGCCAAAAGCCTCCAGTGTGATCTTAAGTTCCACAGCCGCATTTCTGTTCGTGCTTACAAACTGGTTATGATCCAGCTTGATAACATTGCCCTGCGCCTTGGCGATCACGCTTGCCACACGTACCAGTTCACCCGGCTTATCTGGAATGAGCACAGATACTGTGAAGATTCTGTCTCTCTGGATCAGACCATGCTGAACAACAGAAGACATGGTAATAACATCCATGTTTCCACCGCTTAAGATAGAAACAATCTTCTTTCCCTTCACATCCAGATGACGAAGCGCTGCCACTGTCAGAAGACCGGAATTCTCTACGATCATCTTATGGTTCTCAACCATATCAAGGAAAGCAACGATCAGTTCATCATCCTCGATAGTGATGATATCGTCCAGATTCTTCTGGATATACGGAAAGATTTTCTTTCCGGGTGTCTGTACTGCAGTACCGTCAGCAATCGTATTTACGTGCGGAAGAGTCACAACCTCACCCTTCTTCAGAGAAGCTTTCATGCAGGCAGCCCCTGCCGGTTCCACACCGATGACTTTGATATGTGGATTTAACAGCTTCGCAAGTGTGGAAACACCTGTTGCAAGTCCGCCTCCACCGATCGGAACCAGAATATAATCAACAAGCGGAAGCTCCTGAACGATCTCCATTGCAATGGTACCCTGTCCTGTGGCAACTGCCGGATCATCGAAAGGATGGATAAAGGTATATCCCTCTTTCTCAGCAAGTTCCAGTGCATGTGCACATGCCTCATCATATACATCACCATGCAGGATAACCTCTGCACCGTAACTCTTTGTTCTCTCAACCTTGATCAGCGGAGTTGTGGTAGGCATAACGATCACTGCCTTCACTCCATATTTATGTGCAGCATAGGCAACGCCCTGTGCATGATTTCCGGCAGATGCTGTGATCAGACCTTTATTTCTCTCTTCATCGGAAAGAGTGCTGATCTTATAATAAGCACCACGAACCTTATATGCACCTGTGCGCTGCATATTCTCCGGTTTTAAATAAACCTTGTTTCCTGTAAGTTCACTGAAATAGCTGCTCTTGATCAGCTTTGTTTCCTGTGTGACCTGTTTTACGATCTCTGATGCCTGTTCAAAACTCTCTAAAGTAAGCATTGTTTTTTCCTCCATTTTGTCCTAAATGTACTCCCGGAATCTTTTTGTACTTGATTTGACTCCGAGAGTGCATCCTAATCTTGAGCGTCCGGGTTTTCTTTATGGTCTACATCAAACAACGCATTTACAAATGCATCTGCATCGAATTTCTGAAGATCGTCAATACTTTCTCCTACGCCAATGTACTTCACCGGAATATCCAGTTCAGACTGGATGGCAACTGCAATACCTCCCTTGGCAGTTCCGTCCAGCTTGGTAAGGATAATACCGCTGACATTTGCGACCTCCGCAAATTGTCTCGCCTGTGCAAGGGCATTCTGTCCGGTGGTACCATCCAGCACTACCAGTGTCTCCAGATATGCATCCGGATACTCTCTCTCCAGGATCCTGTAAATCTTGCGGAGTTCTTCCATAAGGTTCTTTTTATTATGAAGACGTCCTGCTGTATCACAGAGAAGTACGTCTGCATTTCTTGCTTTGGCTGCAGCCACCGCATCATAGATAACAGATGCAGGATCTGCTCCCGCCTGTCCGCCGATGATCTCCACACCTGCACGGTTCGCCCACTCAGTAAGCTGCTCTCCTGCTGCTGCGCGGAAAGTATCGGCTGCTGCAAGGATAACCTTCTTGCCCTGGTCTTTTAATTTTCCTGCAAGCTTTCCTACTGAAGTGGTTTTTCCGACACCATTGACACCGATCACCAAAACTACGGATCTGCGGTTCTCAAATTCATACTCTGTGCTGTCCACACGCATCTGATCCTTGATCTCATTGATCAGAAGCTGTTTACATTCCATCGGTTCCTTAATATGACGTTCGGAAACCTCTTTCTTTAAATTCTCAATAATAGAAGTGGTCGCATTGATCCCGATATCACCCATGATCAGAATCTCTTCCAGCTCTTCATAAAAATCTTCATCAATACTGGAAAAACCACTGAAAATACTGTCAAATCCGGCTACGATATTGTCTCTGGTCTTTGCCAGTCCACTGACTAATCGTTTAAAAAAACCTTTCTTTTCTTCTGCCATGTGAAACTCCTCCTGTTACTGGGTAAGCTGATTCTCCACCAGATCGACGGAAACCAGTGTGGATACCCCTTTTTCCTGCATGGTAATACCATAAAGCCGGTCTGCGGCGTTCATAGTTCCACGTCTATGGGTTATTATAATAAATTGTGTGTTTTTCGTCAACTTCTGTAAATATCCGGCAAATCGCCCAACATTGGAATCGTCCAGCGCTGCCTCGATCTCATCCAGCAGACAGAACGGTGACGGCTTCAGATTCTGGATCGCGAAAAGAAGTGCGATAGCTGTCAGAGCTTTTTCCCCGCCGGAAAGCTGCATCATATTCTGCAGTTTCTTTCCCGGCGGCTGGGAAATGATCTTAATTCCTGCCTCCAGGATATCTGCCTCTTCATCCAGCTCCAGAGTTCCTTTTCCGCCTCCGAACAATTCCTTAAATGCCTTGTCAAATTCCTTCTGGATCTCACCGAATTTCTCAGAAAACTGTTTCCGCATTCCCTCATCCAGCTCCTGAATGATCTGTTCCAGAGTTTTCTCCGCTGTGACCAGATCCTCATACTGGCCGGACAGAAAGGTGTGTCTTTCCAGAAGTTCCTTATAATCCTCAATAGCATTTACATTTACAGGTCCCAGCTTTCTGATATCATCTTTAATCTGAGCTGCCTGTCGCTTCATCTGCGAAAGATCAGTAAGTTCCTCTTTTCTGTAGGAAACGGCATTATTGGGAGTGATCTCATACTCGGACCACATATAGGCAATCCGCTCTTCCCTGTTCTCCTCCAGCTTGTCCATCTGTCCCTGCAGACGGTAACATTCCTTATCCAGAAGTCCGATCTGACCGGACAGATAATCTCTTTTCTCAAAAAAATCTTTATGCTGAGAAGTTCTGCTCCCTTTCTCCTTCTGCAGATTTTTCAGCTGCATCTGTGCCTGTTCTTCATAAAGGACAGACTCTTCCGACTCTTTTTTCAGCTGGGTGATCATCTCCTGCTTCTTTTCCATCTCTTCACTGCTGTGAGCAAGAGACTGATAAATATCCTCTTTCTCAGTCATAAAAGCTGTGATTTCTGCTTTCAGACGGCTCAGGTTTTCCTGGTCAAATTTCTCTTTCTGTTCAAGAGCGGATGACTGAAGACGGATTTCTTCTAACTCCCGGGTGATTTTCTTCTCTTCTTCTTTCCATTCATCCAGTTCTGACTGCTTTGCCTCAATAAAACTCTCCAGTTCTTTCTCATCCTGCTTTGAATTCTCCAGTTCCCTGGCAATCCGGTCATGATCCTGCCGGATTTCCATGACCTGGCGTTTGATCTCTGCCTGATCTCTGTTGATCTGAGCATATCCGCTTCGGATCTCCTCAGCTTTCTTTTCCTGCTGTTTGATATTCATTCTGGCAGTATTCTGTTCTATATATTTCTGACGGAGTTTTTCCTGAAATCCTGCAATGGCATCACGAAGCCTGTTTCTCTGATTTTTATTTTCCTCAACAGCATTCTGCATTTCGGTCAGATTCTGCTTCAGCTGACTTACTTTTGTTTCCAGTTCCTCTATTTCACGCCGTCTTCCAAGCAGATTGCTGTTGTTTCTGAAGGCACCGCCGGTCATGGAACCTCCCGGGTTTAAGGATTCACCCTCTGTTGTGACCATTCTCAGACTGTGTCTGTATTTTTTTCCTATTGCAATGGCATGATCAATGTTATCAATTACCAGCACTCTTCCAAGAAGGAATTTCGTGATCTGCTGATACTGAGAAGCTACGGACACCAGTTCGCTGGCAATCCCCACAACGCCCGGCTCTTTCAGTGCTTCTTTCGGTGTAAACTCACCTCTGGGACTTATGCTGCTCATGGGAAGAAAGGTCGCACGTCCATAACGATTCTTTTTCAGAAATTCGATCATGGTTTTGGCAGTCTGCTCATTATCTGTAACAATATTCTGAATGCTCCCACCAAGAGCTGTCTCGATAGCGATCTCATAATCTTTGTTTACCTGGATCAGATCTGCGACAACACCCTGGATTCCCGGAACACGTTCTTTTTGTTCCATAACTCTCCGAATACTGTTTCCGTATCCATCATAGCGCTCCGCGATATTTCTGAGAGAATCCAGCCGGGATGCCTCTCTGTGATAGGCTGTCTGTTCTGCTTCCAGCTTTGTGTTCTGTTCCTTCAGCTTTTCCTGAATCTTCATCACACTCAGATTCAGATGTTCACATTCCTCATTGGCATTTTCAATCTGGGATGTAATCTCATCATACTGTTTCCGGGCTGTAGTCAGAATAGTCTGCTGCTCTTCCTCTTCACTCTTCAGTCTGAGAATACGCTGGCTGATCTCTGCCTTACGGATTTCTGCCTGTTCCATCATTGCATCAAATCTCTGGGCTTTACCCTTGACATTGGCACGGCTGTTCAGAATTTCAATGATCTCATTTTTGCCATTCTCCACTTCGAGAGTACAGGCTTCCATATTCTCCTGCGCTGTCCTTAATTTCTCTTCTTCCTCAGAAAGTTTCTTACGGACAGCCTTTAACTGTGCATAAATATCCGTTTTTTCTTCTTCAAGTTTCTTCTTTGAATCTGTTCTTACTGAAAGTTCAGCCTCAATAGTCTGGATACGTCCCTTATAATGCTCTTCATTCTGTGCCCCTGCCAGTATCTGCTCATTTAATACATTGATCTGGCCTTCCAGCTGTTGTTTACGGATTGCCTGCTCCTGACCGGAAATGCGAAGTGCATCCATTTTGGAATTTAAATCTTCCAGCTCCTGTTCCAGACGTTCATATTCCATCTTGGTCCGGTCATAGGAACTCTGGGTATCCTTCAGCTGATTCTGCGCAATTATGTTCTTCTCTTCCAGTTCCTTGAGTTCTTTGGCTGCAGCAGCATACTCCATCAGGAACATATTCACATCCAGTTCCTTAAGAGTCTCTCTTTTGGAAAGATAAACTCTTGCTGTCTCTGACTGTTTCTCCAGTGGTTCCAGCTGTCTGGTAAGCTCCGAGAGGATATCTGTCACTCTGACCAGGTTCTGGCGTTCTTCCTCCAGTTTTTTGATCGTGGTATTCTTTCTTCTCTTAAATTTAACAATACCTGCTGCCTCATCAAAAAGCTCTCTTCTCTCTTCCGGTTTACCGCTTAGGATCCTGTCGATCTGTCCCTGTCCGATAATGGAATATCCTTCTTTACCGATACCTGTATCATAAAACATCTCATTGATATCTTTCAGTCTGCAGGCACTTCCGTTGATCTTATATTCACTCTCTCCTGAACGGTAAAGCCTTCTGGTAACCGTAACCTCGTTAAAATCAACCGGAAGCTTATGGTCTGAATTATCCAGTGTGATCGCCACCGATGCATAACCCAGGGGTTTTCTTGTCTCTGTACCGGAGAAAATAACATCCTGCATATTTCCTCCTCGCAGAGATCTGGCACTCTGTTCACCCAGCACCCATCTCACCGCATCACCGACATTGCTCTTTCCACTTCCGTTCGGACCTACAATACCGGTGATCCCGTTATGAAATTCAAAATTGATTTTCTGGGCGAAAGACTTAAATCCCTGTACCTCTATATTCTTTAAATACATAATTCTCCTGTTTATTTTCTGAGTACACGAATCGCCTGGTATGCTGCGGCCTGTTCTGCTGCTTTCTTTGTATGACCGCTTCCCTGTCCCATCACTTTTCCGTTTACTCTTGCCTCCACAGTAAAGTTTTTGTTATGATCCGGGCCTTCTTCTTTTGTCAGAATATATTCCACCGGCTGTGTTCCGTTTTCCTGCACGATTTCCTGCAGGATGGTCTTGCTATCATAAAAGAGCTGTTTATGTTCAATATCATTCAGGATAAAATTCAGCACAAACTCCTTTGCATTAGCAAAACCACCATCCAGATAGATAGCTCCCAGTAAAGCCTCTGTTGCATCAGAGACGATAGAATCCCTGTTTCTTCCGCCTGTCATATCCTCGCCCTTTCCAAGCAACAGAAACTGTGGCAGTCCGAATTCTCTTGCACAATAGGCAAGGCTTGGCTCACACACCAGGCTGGCTCTCTTCTTTGTCAGCTCTCCCTCCGGTATCTGGGTAAATCTTGCATACAGATAATCACTGCTGATCAGCTCCAGCACAGCATCTCCCAGAAACTCCAGTCTCTCATTGCTGCCCAGCTTCCCCAGCTTCTTCTCATTTGCATAGGAACTGTGAGTCAGTGCCTGTGTAAGATAATGTTTATTTTTAAAATGATATCCTATGATTTCTTCTAATTCTTCTGTCTTTCTATTCATTCCTCTAACCCTCTCCACATGCACAGGGCTGTCATCTGACAACCCTGCGGCATCATTTTTTGCAACTGCTCAGTGCGCCTGTATTATGCTCCTGTCAAATTTCAGACTGCCGGACAGTTACATTTTTATTTAATTGTCCGAATTGCTTCAACAGCATCACCGACTGTCTGAATCTGTTCGACAGATTCATTATCCAGCTCAATGTCATACTCCTCTTCAATCCCCATAATAATCTGAAAAATATCAAGAGAGTCTGCACCAAGATCATCTACAAATGTAGTGTCTTCTGTGATCGAATCTGCATCAATATTCAGAACCTCTGCTATGATAGCTTTTATTTTCTCCAGTTCCATCTTCAACCCTCCTTCCTGTTTCTGTTCCTGTCCTGCTCTATTCTGCTCCGGACTTCAGTACTTCCTGATCCTCCAGGATACGCTCTGCGATCTTCTCGTTGATCTTCTCCTGTTTAAACTGTACACACTGGAAAATACCATGTTTGATCTCAATGGCTTTGGCACTTCCATGCGTCTTTACCACAAGTCCTTTAAGCCCCAGAAGCGGTGCTCCGCCATATTCCGTTGCATCAAAGGATTTCAGAGTTTCTTTCAGTGCAGGCTTTACCAGAAGTGCACCGATCTTACTTCTTGTGCTGGTCATCATTCCTTCTTTGATCTTCTGGACCAGGGCAGAACCAACTCCCTCATATAATTTAAGGATCACATTTCCCACAAATGCTTCGCATACGACCACATCCGCATATCCTGCCGGGATATCTCTGGCTTCTATACTTCCGATGAAATTAATGCTTTTGCATTCTTTCAGAAGGGGGAAAGTTTCTTTTACAAGTGCATTTCCCTTCTCCTCTTCCGCCCCGTTATTTACAATGGCAACTTTTGGATTTTTAATACCAACTACGTTCTCCATATAAATAGAGCCCATCTTCGCAAACTGCACCAGATGCGATGGACGTGCATCCACATTGGCACCACAGTCGATCAGAAGGGAAACACCCTTCGTGGTAGGGATCAACGGTGCAAGAGGCGGCCTCTCCACACCTTTACTTCTGCCTACCAGTACCTGTCCGCCAACAAGAACAGCTCCTGTACTTCCTGATGAAACAAAGGCATCTGCCTCCTGTTTCTTAACCATATTCAAACCTACTACGATTGATGAATCTTTTTTCTTACGGATTGCAAAAACAGGGGGTTCTGCTGTCTCGATCACCTGGGATGCATTGACAACCTGGATCTGGTTCTTCGGATATCCGGAATATTTCGCCAGTTCCTTATCTATCACTTCCTGTTTTCCTGTAAGAATTACTTTTATGTCCTGTCTCTCTGTTACAGCTTCCACTGCAGCTCTGACAGGTTCTGCCGGGGCATTATCCCCGCCCATTGCGTCCACTACAACTCTGACCTGTTCTGCCATATTTTTATATCTCCTGTTCACTTACTGTTCACTTACAGATGTCAGAATCAAAAGATATTTTCTGTTACTGACCCGGCATCCGCAAATTGCCCCGCTGCAAAGCAGCTCCTGCAATCTTCCATAATCTGTATCATACTAAAGAACCCTCTGCAAAGTCAATAGCATCTGAAAAAAATCACTTTTCACTTTTTTGTGCCTCGATTCGCTCCGCCAGATCATTCAGATAAACCCACCTGTCCATCTTCTCATCCAGATCTGCCTGTGCCTTCTCCTTCTGCTCCATGATCTCACGAAGCTTCACAGAATTGGTGGCATTGGCCTCCATATCCTTATCCAGCTTCTCCAGCAGTTCCTCCAGCGCTGCAATATCATCATCGATAGTTTCAAATTCCCTCTGCTCTTTATAGGTAAATTTCAGCTTCTGGGGACGATTCTGCTTCCAGTCTGCCTGAGCCGACTTCTTCTTTTCCGCACCAACTGCATTGCTCTGTCCTTCAGATACTGCCCCGCCTTTTCTCGCCAGCGCCTCTGTATAATCCGTATATCCGCCCTCATACTGGGTCAGATGTCCATTCCCCTCAAAAGCAAAAATCCTGTCCACAATATTATCCAGAAAATACCTGTCATGAGACACTGCGATCACAATCCCTGCAAAAGAATCCAGATAATCCTCCAGAATGGTCAGTGTAGGAATATCCAGATCATTACTTGGCTCATCCAGAAGAAGCACATTCGGCGCCTCCATCAGAACCTTCAGCAGATACAGACGCCTCTTCTCACCACCTGACAATTTGGCAATGGGTGCATACTGCATGGCAGAATCAAAGAGAAACCTCTCCAGCATCATTGTTGCGGAAATCTTCCCGTCTCTGGTCGGAATATACTCTGCCACGTCGCGGATATAATCGATCACACGCTGATTGGTATCCATATCCGGCACTTCCTGTGCAAAATACCCTATGCGAATGGTTTCTCCAATTTCCACTTCTCCTGCATCCGGCTGTATCATCCCATCAATAATCTTGATGAGTGTTGACTTTCCGCACCCATTAGGACCAATAATCCCAAGACGCTGATTGCGCAGCACAATATAATTAAAATCATCCAGGATCTTCTTCTCACCAAAACTCTTGCTGATATGGTGAAGTTCGATTGTCTTCTTTCCCATACGTGTCTCAACAGAATCCAGCTCCACATTCGCATCACGCACCGGAGCCTTTCCGTTCTTCAGTGCCTCCAGGCGTTCCAGACGTGCCCGCTGCTTGGTACTTCTGGCTCTGCATCCACGCTTTGCCCACTCCAGTTCCATGCGGAGTACGCTCTGTCTCTTCCTCTCACTGGCAAGCTCCATCTCCTCACGCTCTGCCTTCAGTTCCAGAAACTTCGAGTAATTAGCCTCATAAGCATAAAGGCCGCCATGGGAAATCTCCAGAATCTTATTAGTAACCCTGTCGAGGAAATATCTGTCATGAGTAACCATAATCACAACGCCCTTAAAACTTCTCAGAAAGTCCTCCAGCCAGGTCACCATCTCATTATCCAGATGGTTGGTAGGCTCGTCCAGAAGCAGCACATCACAGGGATTCACCAGAGTCCTTGCCAGTGCCACCCTTTTCTTCTGTCCCCCGGATAAATGATCGATCTTCTCCTCATGGTTTGTAATTCCCAGCTTATTTAGAACATTCCTTGCCTCGCTCTCAGTACTCCAGTCCTTCTGCCACTTTCCTTCTGCCACATAATCCAAGACAGAAGCTCCCTGCGGAAACTCCGGCATCTGCGGAAGATACGTGATTCTCAGGCCATTTTGAGTGATCACCTGTCCCTCATCCGGCTCCTCCAGACCGCCGATGATCTTCAGAATCGTAGACTTCCCGGTCCCATTAATCCCGATGATCCCAATCTTATCTCCCTGATGCACCCCGTAGGAAACATCATCCAGCACCACCTTCTCACCAAACACCTTGGAAACATGCTCTATATTCAAAATATTCATAAATTCAAACCTCTCTCGTAATTTTCGCTTCCTGTCTGTTTCTGCTCATCTGTAACACTTCCACAAAAACTATAGAATTCGCTCCTCATTATACCATCTTCCCAGCCATTCTAAAACCCCCGGCACAGAAAAAACACTCCCCTCCGAATAAATCTATCCGAAGAGGAGTATCCTCAAAATCACATATTTTTGTTCCTGAAAAAGAATTGCTTAGTTCATCTCAGTTCCATTCTCAACTGCATACTTCAGTCCCTGCACAGCAACCGCCAGCGTAGCTTCCTCTACAGTAGCGCTTCCAAGATCACCCATATCCAGTGTCAGTGTATCATCATCATTCACTGCCACGCCAAAAGTAAGTGCCATCTCAGAAACTTCATCAGTAATCGTCACAGTACCATTCTCTTCATCAAAAGTACCTTCGCCAACAAAGCTTACATAGTTATCATCCTGATCGATCACAAGTACTGAGCAGAAAGTTCCATCCTCATTAGCTGCATAAATAAAAGTCTCACCCGCTTCTGTTTCGCCGGAATAACACTCTGTCAGGATATCACCCATATCCTGATAAGTCTGATTGTAATCCGACTCATCACCGTCTGCCTCATAAGGCTCCAGGGTTGCAGTCAAGTCCAGACTGTCCGGATCATAAAGTTCCAGAAGATTCTCTTCCTCATTTGCCTGCACCAGATAAGTTACCATATTTTCATCATCATACGTGCCGTCGTCATTTGCGAACTGCATTACCAGAGCTGTATATTCTCCGTCTGAACTCAGGGCATATACACCAAGAACATCCTGCTCTTCATCCTTCCACTGACCAAAAAACGAATTATCTTTGTAGAATCCGTAGATATCTCCTGCGCTGTCCTTCCAGAGTCCTAACATTGCCTCTGATACATCCGCGACATCTCCGTCATCTGCTGCTTCTTCTGTAGTCTCCTCTGCTGCCCATACCGGAACAACCATAGAGCTTACCATTGCAGCAGCACAAAGACCTGCCATTATTTTTTTCCAGTTTTTCATATTTTTTTACCATCCTTTCTTAAAATGTGTGTACATATTTCTAAACTGAATTTCTATGTTCTTACTATAAAAAATTTCAGTCTTATTTTCAAGATACATGGGATTAAATGACATTTTTCATGAAATATGGAAAAATGAATAAATACTTATGGTATTACTTGTTTTCAGTAAGGAATCCGTACTTGAATAACTCATGAAAATACGCTAAAATACAAATTATGTTTAAGTTAATTTAGGAGGTACTCCTTTTGAATATTGCAATCCTTGACGATTCAAAGGAAGATCTGCGTCAGGTAAAATCTGTCATTTCTTCTTATTATGAATCCCAGAATACATCCGCAGACATCCATTTGTATTACAGCGCAGAAGCTTTTTTTACTAAATACATACCCGGATTTTACGACCTGATCATTATGGATATTTATATGGGCAGTATGACCGGTATGGATGCAGCCAGAAAGCTCCGCGAAGCCAGGGATACAGCTGCTCTGATTTTTATTTCAAGCAGTGATTCCTTTGCTGTGGCAAGCTATGATGTACAGGCATCCTACTATCTGCTGAAGCCCTTTGACCCGGAGAAGCTTTGCCGGATCCTCTCAACAATCCAGTTCAGGCAGTCGCAGAATTCCAGATATATAGAGCTGATCTCCGACCGTACCCCTGTAAAGATCCCTGTCAGGAGCATCCTGTACGTGGATACCTACCGCAATGCAGTTCAGGTACATACCACAGATGCAGGCATTATACGCTCCTACATAACCTTCCAGAAATTCGAAGAGCTTCTGGAGGGAATGAAATGTTTTCTCTCCTGTTACAGAGGCTGTATCGTAAATATGGATCACATCGAGAAATCCACAGATGAAGGCTTTGTTATGGACAATCAGGAGCTTGTTACTGTACGCAAGCGTGGCTCCAACGCAATAAAAAAAGCATATCTGGAATACTTATTCTCTTCAGACTCTGATAAATAAGTATTTCCGATATGCCTCTTCCCCTCCGGGCAGTAACTATTTATTTACTGTACTGTTTTCACCGGCAGAAAGATATTTACTTTAAAAATACCCTCTTCTGTATTAAAAACTACATATCCGCCCATTCGTTGTACCACTTCTGCCACAGACGCTGTTCCGATTCCAAAGCCTTCATGCTTTGTTGAATAAAAAACTTTTTCCCTTCGCTGGATTCCATTGGAATATGGATTTGAAATCTCTATCAGAAGCTTCCTGTTCTTAACCTTTGTAAGCATCTTTACATAAGGCTTATTTTCCGGCAGCAGATCTTTTACTGCATCTACGGCATTTTCCAGAAGATTTCCATATATTTTGCACAGATCTGTATCTGAAATGCCAATATTCTGTGGCAGCATCATATCACATTCAAAAGGAATCCCTTTCTTCCTCAGTTCTCCTGCATAAAAATGGATCACTGCATCTACGGCCATGTTTCTGCAATAACAGATTAGCTTTTCCTCTTCTGTTATAACGGATGCATACTCCTGCAGGTATTCCATCATCTCCTGATATTTTCCCTGCTGGGTGTAAGACATGATGGTGCGCAGATGGTGTCTCATATCATGGCGCATCCTGCTGATCTCATCCATCTTTTCTGTAAGTTCCTCATAATTCTGTTTCTGTATCTGCAGTTTCTGTTCCATCTGACGGCTGTATTCTCCATAGGTAAGCTGAAATCTGTAAGCATTGGCAAGCTCCATCCACAGAGTCAGTCCCACACTGGCTACAAGCACTGCTGCACCAATTTCCGTAAACCACCCGCCAATGATCGGCTCATATAATCTCCATATCCTGTCTGCTGCCAGAGACGCTGCATAAACAACAATTCCCACTAAAAGTACATTACTGTACTTCTGTTTTATCTCCTTTACACTTCTGAAAAGCAGATAACCGGCTGCTGCCCACTTCAAAATCTCTGTAAGCTTAGAGATCAGATACAGCCCTGTTGCAGACTGGGCTCTGCTGCACAGCATTTCTGCCACAAAAACCATCACTCCGGCTGTGGCGGCCACACCTGCAAGAATTTCCGGAATCCTTTCCTCACCTCCCAGGATCTTCTGTTGTACCAGCATAACACCGGCAAACATCAGATAATAGAACAATGCCTCCATTCCATAACAAGGCTGTACTTTTACTGCAACAAAGGAATGCAGGATCGGATAAGAACCATATCCCAGCACACAGATACAAAGCAGGGCAAAAAGTCCAAACTCCACTTTTTTAGTTCGCATATACATATACACTGAAAAAATCAGGACAAAAAATGTAAAAGCCATAAATACCACAGCAATCATAAGTGACAACCCGCGGATAATATTCACTTTAAAAGGAGAAGCCAAAACCGGCACATACTGAATTCCCGATGACACCGAATGTTTGTCTGTCACTGCGATCACAATCTCTGCAGTTCCTTTTCCCTCAAAGGTAAATACCCTGTTCTGAATCTGCTCCTGGTAATTGTCCGGATCCGGATTTCCCATCTGCCCCATCAATTCCCCATTAATATACAGCTTGTAAGCAGAAAAAATCTCTGTCAGGCCAATAGCATATTGTTTTTCTTTTTCAGGAAGCACCAGGGTCATCCGATAGGTACCACTTCCAAAAGGAGATTTATTTTTGTCGCCCAGGTCCATTCCACCGTACTCGCCAATGGAAACATAACGGCTGTAGTAGTCCTCCTTCTGTTCCTTTATTTCCTGCGGTGTCAGCAATACATCCGGATAATATTCCCATTCCCTGGCAAGATAATGCACAGAATCATCATCAGGCACATAGAGGATTCCCTGAATGGCCTGGTCCCCCCTGGCCGTATATTTGTTATCAAAGCGATAAAACAGCCTGCAAATAAAAAGTCAAGGCTAAATTGAAAGAATATTGAAAAATTTATACAGGTTGAAAATTGGGTATCAAAATTAGACCACCACGCCAGTGCTGGTCTGAAAATTTTGGTGGATAATTAAGACTCTGGAAGAGATGCGAGATATTCTTTCACTCGTCCGTAGTAGATTCTTAGAAACTTGTTGGCACCTGCAGTCA
>ENA-OPTX01000821-OPTX01000821.1-human-gut-metagenome-genome-assembly--contig:-NODE-821-length-14298-cov-2.244822_pt1 | contig 14298 bp, 10 predicted proteins | sample MGYA00241465_ERZ501922 | MGnify/ENA primary metagenome ERZ501922 (study PRJEB25962, sample SAMEA2042399) | human gut metagenome | biome: human gut; feature: human-associated habitat; material: faeces...
TACGGCAACGGCGAGCGCTGCACGTGCAGGGAAAAAGACCGTATCAAGTACTTCAGCCGCCTGTCGGGGCCGATCCTCGACCGCATCGACATTCAGATCGAAGTGCCTCCTGTGGAACGCATCAACCCAGGCACGGTTCCTTCCGGCGAATCCAGCCACGCCATCCGCCTGCGGGTCATGGTGGCAAGGCAAACGGCACAGGAACGTTTCCGGGAATTCGGATGGGTCTGCAATGCGCAAGCCACCGGAACATGGCTTCGCGCCAACACGTCCACAAAAGCCATCGAGCTCGTGAACCATGCGTTGGCCAGCGAACGGCTCAGCCTCAGAGGGGCGGACCGAGCCATGCGACTCGCATGGACGCTATCCGACCTGTCAGGCAAAACCTCTCCCGGACCGGAAGAGATGATGCAAGGAATCTCCATGAGAACGAGGTTGACATGAACGAGAACACAACCGCCGATACGAGCGTCAACGCAACCGCCATCGACGATGAGACCCTGTCACGCGCGGTGCTCACCTATTGTCTGGACAGCGCCGATGCGATGATGTACGCGCTGGTCAAAGGCATCGGATCAGCCACGCATACCTTGCAACTGCTTGCCGACAGCGGTCCGGGCAATCATGAAAGCGTGGCCACGGCAGCCTATAAAACCTTGGACGCGGCGCTCATCAACGGCATTACACGTTGGGGACGCACCATCAATGCTCGAGGTATGGCCTCCTTCCACGGCGCAATGGTCTCGTGGCAGCATCGCCTGACCACATTGCCCAGCACCGACCCCGAGGAGCTCAAAACGTGGTTCACCGCAAACGGCACGCAGTGGATCGTCGCGCCGCATCACCCCTACTGGCCTTCGCAGCTTGCCGACCTCACCATACACACGGACTGGGCCGCGCCATTATGCCTATGGGGGAAAGGTGACCCCCAAGCGTTGGTGTCATGCTCCGAACCGGTCGGTGTCGTCGGATCACGCGACGTAAGCGAGTACGGAAGGCAAAGCGCACACGAGCTCGCCAAACAAGCGGCCCGAGCAGGCCATCTCATAGTGTCAGGAGGCGCTCTGGGCACCGATGCGGCCGCCCACTGGGGAGCCATCCAAGCCATGGACGAGATCGGAACGCCCCTCGCAGGACGCACCGTCGCGGTATTCGCCGGAGGACTCAACTATATCGGTCCGAAAAGCAACGAGCGCCTCTTCGAAACCATCATCAACCATTCCGGCGCGCTCATCTCGGAACTCTGCCCCGGAACCGTTCCGGAAGCCAGACGATTCCTTATCAGGAACCGCCTGATAGCGGCGCTATCATCCACCCTCATCGTAGCCCAGGCACGCGCACGCTCCGGCGCGCTTAACACCGCAGGATGGGCCAACGAACTCAACCGCCGTGTATTCGCCGTGCCAGGAGATGTAACCATGCCTCACAACACAGGATGCAACCGACTCATACAAGAAGGCCAAGCCTCCATCATCTGCTCGCTGACCGATATCGACGAATTCTGCCACGCAGCGCATCGCCCGCAATCAGCCGACGCGGCAGACAACGACGACGAACCGTCGGAAGAGTCAACCGACACCAGTCTGTCGCAACCAACCAACGCCACTGCAGCCATACTCAAAGCCATACGAACATGCAGCGCGAAATACGGCCACGTCTCCACTGACGGTCTACTCGCCATCCTGGCCGAAAGCAATCCCGGAGAATACTCAATCTCACGAATCAGCATGGAGCTGGGATTAATGGAACTCAACGGACTTATCTGCACACAGCATGGCAACATCACCATCACCGACGCAAGCGCCACATGACATCACGCCCAACAACGCCACCGCCAAGCCTGCACAGATCAACGGAATCCATCGAAAACATACGCATCAGACACGCATAACCACGCATGCAGCGGCAAACCCGCCAACCGGCAAACCGCAATGAGGTCACACCTTGTGCGAAAATCGTTGCTATGAGTCCGAAGCATGTTGAAGATATGTATGATGCAGTAATCGTCGGCGCAGGCGCGGCAGGCCTGTCCGCAGCATTGGGAATGCTGCGAAGCGAACAAATGCAAGCCCTGAAGGAAGCCGGCATCGAGCCGAACATCCTGGTGATCTCCAAACTCCAGCCGTTGCGCTCGCACACCGGTTCCGCGGAAGGCGGCATTGCGGCCAGCCTCGGCAACGTCGAAAAAGACGACTGGCACTGGCACTACTTCGACACGGTCAAAGGCGGCGATTGGCTCGTCGACCAGGACGCGGCCGAACTGCTCGCCAAAGAGGCGTCGGAAACCGTAATCGATCTGGAACATGACGGTGTGGCGTTCTCCCGTACTGAGGACGGCCATATCGCACAACGACGTTTTGGCGGACATACCAAGGATTTCGGCAAGGAACCGGTTCGCCGCGCCGCCTATGCGGCCGACCGCATCGGTCATCAGATCCTCTTCTCCTTGTGGCAGCAATGCGTGGCCGAAGGCGTGGAATTCGCCGAGGAATGGTACGTGACCGATCTGGTAATCACCGAAGACGGATCCAAAGTCGAAGGCGTAGTGGCATTTGACACGCATAAGGGCCAAACGCACGCCATCCACGCACGCAACGTGCTTCTGGCCACCGGAGGCGCAGGCCGCCTATTCCACACCACCTCCAATTCATGGGATCTGACCGGCGACGGCATGGCTCTCGCACTGCAAGCGGGACTGCAGCTTGAAGACAGCGAATTCGTGCAATTCCACCCGACTGGTCTGGCGCATACCGGCATTCTGCTGTCTGAAGCGGCACGAGCGGAAGGCGGCGTGCTTCGCAATGCCGATGGCGAGGCATTCATGGAAAAGTATGCTCCCGGCCATGCCGATTTGGCTGCACGAGATGTGGTGAGCCGTTCCATTATGGCTGAAATCGATGCCGGCCACGGCGTGGCGGATCCGAAGGACCCCGAAGGGCCAAAGGATTGCGTGTGGCTTGATATGACCGGTATTGATGCCGACCATATGCATGAGGTACTGCCGCAGGTGGTGGAAACCATCGAAAAATATGCGGATCTTGATCCGACACACGATTTCGTGCCGGTTAAGCCTACCGCGCATTACACCATGGGTGGCATTCCGATCACCACCGACGGCGAAGTCTACCGTTGGCAGAACGACGAACGAAATGTCGTCGAAGGCCTGTTCGCTGCCGGCGAATGCGCATGCGTGTCCGTGCACGGCGCAAACCGTCTCGGCGGCAATTCCCTGCTGGATGCATGCCTGTTCGGCACCCGCTCCGGCAAGGCGCTGGCGGAACGCATTTCCAGCGCTCCAGTGAACGATCCCATGGCTGAATCCGACGCCGACAATGGTTCGGATGCGGTCCAGCAGGCCGCTGACACCCGTTCCAACGAACTCAAGGATCTGCTGGTGCAGCTTCCGGAAGACGAGGAGCATGCAGCCGACAATCCTTACCAGCTGATGGCCGATCTGGGTACCGTCATGGAACGCGCTGTCGCCGTGCGTTGCGACGAGCAGGGTATCGAACAGGCGCTAACGGCATTGCATGATGAGTTTGCGCCCCGTGCCGAAGCCCTGCACGCGCATTCCGACTCCCCCACGTTCAACCAGGAGATCACCGCCATTTGGGAGGTCCGCCACCTTCTGGAACTCGGCAAGGCCGTACTCACCTCATCCGATGCGCGTCACGAATCCCGTGGCTCGCTGAAGCGTCTTGATTTTCCGGAACGCGACGATGAGCATTTCCTGGCCCATTCCATGGTGAATGCCTCCGGCCAGATTTCCTGGCAGCCGGTGCACATTGTGAATATGCCGCCAAAAGCCCGCGAATACTGATTCCGCTGGGCACGGCGTATGGCAGACTAGTTGACGGTTTTATTGGAAAGGCGGGTACATGAGCGGTATGGAAAACGGCGTGAATACGGTGACATTGCGGGTGAATAGGTTTGCCCCGCGCGCCGAGCGTGCCCGCGACCGCGAACGTGGCGGCTCTCCGTTCGCCAGAAAAAGCTCTCCGTTTGGGGATTCCGGCACGTCGGCGCGCCGCCGCCCGCGCGGCAAGCAGTGGTTGCAGGATTACACGTTGAACGTGCGTCCGGAAGACACGGTGCTTGATTGCCTGTTGAAGATCAAACGCACCATCGATCCGACGCTGGCATTCCGCTATTCGTGCGGACATGGCATGTGCGGTTCCGATGCGGTGTCCATCAACGGCACCCCCACCCTGCTGTGCACCGCGTCCGTCAAGGATTGGGCCAAACCGTCGAATCCGACATTGGTCGACGATGAAGGATTCCGACACACCGGAGATGTTTCCGACATTCAGGAAAATGCGGTCGGCGCAGGGGATCTTGGCGTCATCGAGCTCGCTCCCCTGCCGGGTTTCCCGGTGCAGCGCGATTTGATTGCCGATATCGATCAGATGCTCAACCAAATCAGAAAACTCAAGCCCTATCTGCAGGCGCGTGGAGAACTCGCCACCACTGCGGACGGCAAGATCAACGCTTTCGAATATCTGCAGAATCCCCAGCAGCTTGCCAAGTATGAGCTTCTCAGCAACTGCATCGCCTGTGGCACTTGCGAAGGCAGCTGCCCTGTGTATGCGGGCGGCGAAGCGTTCATCGGACCTGCAGCCCTTATCGCGGCGTCTCGTTTCATCAACGATTCCCGCGACGGTCAGGCGAACGCACGCATGGATGCCATTGATTCCGCCGATGGCATCGCCGCATGCCAGTCGGTCCGCGCATGTACCCGCGAATGCCCGCGTGGCATTGACGTCGGCGAGGAAATCTGGCAGCTGATCGCCCAAGTCAAGGAACGCTGAACCCATGGATAGAACGTCATATACCAATCTCGCCAAGTCATGGGAATACGTTGAGGACCATGCGTTCTCCCGCCAGTCAACCGACTTGAATGCTATTCGCACCCATGCTGAAGAAGCAGGCATTCCGCAGGGTTCAGCAGCCCAAGCCGAGCTGTTGCGCATGCTCGTGCATATGGTGAATGCGACATCGGTGATCGCCGTCGGCACCGGTTCCGTGGTGGAAACGTTGCAGCTGGTCAACGGTTTGGATAATTCCGGTCAGCTTACGGCGGTTGATTCCTCTTCCCAGGGTATTGCGCTGATTCGTACGTTGTTTAATCGGCTTTCCGACGAGACACAGACCACGCTTCGCGCCGTCAACGCTCCCGTCGACGTGTTTTTGCCACGTCTGAATGCAGAAAACTACGATTTGATTGTAGTTGCCGGTGACGCGGAAAATTACGGCGCTTCCTTCGAGCAGGCTCCCCGCCTGTTGAAGAAGCATGGCGTAATCGTGTTCACCGATATTCTTGCTTTTGATTCAGCCACATCCGCAGGCGGCGTTTTGAATCCCGCCAATCGTGACGCCAAATCCATTGCCATGCGTGGTTTGCTGGAAACCGTGGAATCCGATGAGCGTTTCGTCACTGCCCTCACCCCGACAGGTACAGGTTTGCTCGTGGCCGTCAAGCGCTAGAGCATGCCGTTCCCAGCGGCCTACCGTTTCCTCATACAAAAAGCCGACACTCACGGATAAGTGATGAGTGTCGGCTTTTGTTGTGTCTGGCGTATGGCGCGGAATGCCATACGCCGGAACGTCGTTATTTGACCTTTGGATGTGTGTCGATCATCTGGCTGACCACAACAGTGCCGTCTTCCAACACGGATTCCACTTCCCCAGCAGCATCCTCGTCAGCAGTATGATGCTTATGCTTCGAGGATGCGGCAGCGGCAAGCTCAAACTTCTTGGATTGGCGGCTCAGCAGAATGCCGGAAATCACCGCCGCGACTATGGAACCGACCAACACACCGAAACGTGCTTCAGCAGACAGTTCGGCATCCTGATATGCAAGCGAGGAAATCAGGAAAGATACGGTAAAGCCGATGCCACATGCGCAGGCCGCGGGGAACATGTCGCGCACACGCAATCCCTTAGCCATTTTCAATCCGGCCACATGCGTGGAAAGCCATGCCGTGATCATAATGCCCAACGGCTTGCCGACCACCAGAGCCACCATAACGGCAACGACGACCGGCGAAATGAACAGGGCCAACGTCAACGATTCAAAATGCACACCAGTGGCGAACAAGGCGAAAATCGGCAGAGCCAGCAACGCGGAAAACGGCTGCAGCTTGTCCGCATAGCGTTCGGCGCGTGGGTTTCTCTCCGAAACGCTCATGAGCCGGCGTGAGCAATCCAACAAGCACGCCAGCCAAAGTAGGATGCACACCAGCTTCGAACATCATCACCCAAGCCAGAATGCCGACAATGGCCACGGCAAGCCATGGCACTTTGCGCATACGCACCAGGAAATACCATACGACAGCGCATACGGCGATGCCGACGAACCAGTACCATGCGTTCACCGAAGAGAAGAACACCGCGATCAGAATAATGGCCAGCAGATCGTCCACTGTGGCAAGCGTCATCAGGAACGCGCGAATAGAGCCCGGCAGCGCTTTGGCGAACAAAGCAAGCACAGCCAAAGAGAACGCGATATCAGTGGCCGTAGGAACCGCCCAACCATGAGACATCTCACCAAAGGTGAAACTCGTTCCCGAAGCGATGGCCAACGGATCGGATCCGAAACCGGAGAACAGGAACAATACCAGCAGGAACAACACCGGAGGAGCCATCATACCGCCCACAGCGCACAGCATCGGCACTGCAGCAGCCTTGGGGTTCGACAGCGAACCTGTGGCGAGTTCCTGTTTCAATTCCAGTCCGACAGTCAGGAAGAACACCGTCAGCAGACCATCCTGCACCCAGTGTCCCAATCCCATATCGATATTGGTGCAGGGAATGGCGATGCGGAAATTCTCCAACTCTTCGAACGCATGCGCCGTGAATGGCAGATTGGCAAGCAACAGACCTGCGAGGGCGAAGCCAAGCATAATCAGACCAGATATGCGGTCGGAAGCGGCTATGTATCGTATTTTCGCCCAGAGTCCCTGCTTACGTTCGGTCATTGCTCTCCCGTCTGTTGCCGCGAGTATCCACGGCCCGCCATTCACTTAAGAAAAGCGTCTGCGGTATTGGCATGCGCAGACGCTTCAATAGCGGTTCCAGTGTACCGAGAGGTGTCGGCGTTTATGTTTCCAAACCGTCTTTTTCACTGGTGTTTACGGTTTTATTCGGCATGGCGGCTTTTCTTGTACCACACCGTTCGCTCGGAGAGAAACCGAACGTATCTCGACAACAGCCGCTTTACATAAGCATTCTGGTAGGTTTGCGAATCGCATTGATTCGAACACTATTCACGGCAGCGCCGCCGTTACTTCCAGAAAAAAGAAAGCCTCCTCCGCATTTCGCGAAGGAGGTTCATGTGCGCGAGACAGGATTCGAACCTGCGACCTGCTGATCCGTAGTCAGCTGCTCTAATCCGCTGGGCTACTCGCGCAACGTTGCTTGTTTTCGGCAACTCGAATAAGATACACCCAAATGGCCGTGCAGCAAAATCTCGGCGTGTCGCGCCTGTTTTCGTGGATTTCGCACCGGCATCCATACTTGCTTCAACCCTACGAAATCTGAACTCTCGCACATACGACGCGCAACACGCCGAATGCACTACGCGGCACGTCTGCGAGGAATCTCCTCCGTGGAAACCTTCAATAGTTTCGGAGTGCCGGAACCATTGACGGACGCCTCATCCACCACCACCTCCGATACGCCAGTCACGCTTGGTAGCTGGAACATCGTGTCCTCCAAGGTTTTTTCGATAATCGATCGAAGGCCTCGGGCGCCCGTGCCCCTGCGAATCGAAGTGGCCGCGATCTGCCGCACCGCCCCCTCAGTGAACGTCAACGTCACCCCGTCAATCGCAAACAACTTCTGATACTGCTTGACCAGTGCGTTCTCCGGTGCGACCAGAATGCGCGCCAAATCATCCTCCGTAAGCTCCTCAAGCACGCTCACCACCGGCAATCTACCGATGAATTCAGGCAATAAACCGAAATCGGCAAGATCGTCGACCGAAGCCTGGGCAAGCAGCTCACGATTCGGCACCTCATGATCATGCCACGCGGCACCAAATCCGCTTTCACGAGCGCCCAAACGCTGCGCCACAATATCGGCAAGCCCGACAAACGCGCCGCCGCAGATAAACAGAATGTCACGAGTGTCGATCTGCACCGTCTCCATCTCACGATGCTTACGCGAACCCTCCACCGGCACGGATGCCACAGTACCTTCCAGAATCTTCAGCAGAGCCTGCTGCACGCCCTCACCGGACACATCTCGCGTAATAGACGTGTTCTCGCCGCTCTTACGCGCTATCTTGTCGATTTCGTCAATATAGACGATGCCCTGCTGCGCTCGCGCCACATCGCCGTCAGCGGCCTGTATAAGCCGTTGCAGTACGGTTTCCACATCGTCGCCCACATACCCCGCTTCAGTGAGTGTGGTGGCGTCGGCGATGACGAACGGCACATTCATGACCTTCGCCAGCGTCTGCGCAAGATACGTTTTGCCCACGCCGGTCGGCCCCAGCAGCAGGATATTCGATTTGGACACCTGCACGCCGGCCAGTGGATCGTCGCTCGCATGCGCCGCACGATCGCGCAATGCCGCGGATTCGCGCATTTCCATATTGACGCGCTTGTAATGGTTGTATACGGCCACGGAAAGCGTTCTTTTAGCGGATTCCTGCCCGACCACGTAGTTGTCGAGATAGGCGCTGATCTGTGCGGGTTTCGGCAGCTGCAATGTGTTCAGCTGGGCGTCTTTGACACGTTCTTCGGAAATGATGTCGACGCACAGTTCGATGCATTCGTCGCAAATGGCCGCACCTGATCCGGTAACGAGCTTACGTACCTGATTTTCGGTTTTGCCGCAGAACGTGCATCGTGACACTTCATCGTTGTAGCTGACCACTCGTCCCATTCGCACCCCTTTGTTTGCCGTACCTGCCATTGAGCAATCGCCATCATGCAATCATCATTGAAGAACAGCATACCCCTGCCAACGCCCGGCAGGGGAATTGATTTGTGAAGATGCGACTTCAGATGGAACCTCGCATATGCGCCGTTCAGCTACGGTGTTCCAGCACTTCGTCGACAATGCCGTATTCCTTGGCCTCAGGTGCGGTCAGGAAGGTGTCGACCTCGATGTCTTTGCGAATCTTCTCCACATCGCGACCGGTATGCTTGGCCAGCGTGTTCTCAAGCCATTCACGCATACGCAGCATTTCCTTGGCTTGGATTTCGATTTCCGTCGCCTTGCCGAAGCCCTGATCGATGGCCGGCTGATGGATGAGCACGCGCGCGTTCGGCAGCATCAGACGCTTGCCCTTGGCTCCGGCGGCCAGCAGAATGGCGGCTGCGGAAGCGGCCTGTCCAAGGCATACGGTCTGCACATCCGGCTTGATGTACTGCATGGTGTCGTAGATGGCGGTCATAGCCGTCATGGAACCGCCCGGAGAGTTGATGTACATCATCACATCACGGTTCGGATCCTGGCTTTCGAGCACCAGGAGCTGAGCCATAATGTCATCGGCGGAAGTGTCGTCGACCTGCACGCCCATGAAGATGATGCGGTCTTCGAACAAGCGGGTGTACGGATCCTGCCTTTTGAAACCGTACGGGGTCTTCTCTTCGAACTGCGGCAGAACATAACGGTTCTGCGGCGCGAAAGCGGCTTCGCGGGCTGCTGCAGCCTGGAAACCAACCACTCCGGTCGGTCCTGCGAGACGCTCTGCGCGGGCTACGAATCGGGATTCTTCGCTTGCCATGTTCACTCTCCCTTGGTGGCGTTCATCGTGTCGTGCGTGGAAACGAGCTTATCCACAAAACCGTATTCCAGCGCTTCCTGCGCGGTGAACCAGTGGTCGTACTCGTTGTCGCGGTAGATTTCCTCAACGGTATGGCCGGTCTGTTCGGCAGTCAGCTCGCTCATGGTCTTCTTCATGTCCATGATCAGTTCAGCGTTGATGCGCACGTCGGTGGCGGTGCCGCCGATGCCGCCGGACGGCTGGTGCATCAGCACACGGGCATGCGAGGTCAGGAATCGCTTGCCCTTGGTGCCGGAGCTCAGCAGGAACTGGCCCATGGATGCGCACATGCCCAAGCCGACGGTCGCCACGTCAGGCTCGATAAGCTGCATGGTGTCGTAAATGGCCATGCCTGCGGTGATGGAACCACCCGGGGAATTGATGTACAGCCAAATATCCTTCTTCGGATCTTCAGCTGCCAGCATCAGCATCTGTGCGCAGATGCGATTGGCCATTTCGTCCTTGACTTCCTCGCCCATCCAAATGATGCGGTCTTTCAGCAGACGGTTGAAAATCGGATCGGCGGGTCCGGCCGGCATATCTTCGCCGGCCATGACGGGCAGGGGTGCACTGAGGTTGCTCACCTTGTCTCCTTTTCCTATGTTCTCTATAGTTTCACAGCCTACCGCTTCGAAGCGACGGGTGGTGAAATTGCGCTCACAGTGGAGTCTTCACGCTAGAACAAACCTTACTTGACGATGGTGTTGTATTCGGGAACGCCCATATAGTTGTAGCTCACTTCCACGTTTTTGGCCGATGCCGCGGTCACGTTGGTATACCACAAAGGAATCACCGGCAAATCCTTCAGCAACACACGTTCGCTCTGCCGATACAGGCTCACGGCCTTGTCCAAATCGGTCTCCGCAGCAGCCTGGTCAATCAGCGCATCAAATTCGTCGCTCTTGTAATCACCGTTGTTCAAACCCTTGCCGTCCGCTGCCGATGAGTCGTATGCCTGCACCAGATAGCCTTCCGGATGCGGATAATCGGATTGCATGCCCGATTTGAATGCCGCGTCGATGGTGCGCTCCTGAATGGCGCTGCGCAGTTCCTTGGACGTGGCGAACGGATAGCTTTCCGCATCGATGCCAAGCGCGTTGCGAATGGAATTGGCCGCAGCCTCCACCCACTCCTTATCGGTGCCATCGGCGCTGTATGCGATGCGGAACGTGCCGCTCCATGGCGAAATCGCATCCGCCTTCGCCCACAATTCCTCGGCTTTCGTCTCATCGTACGTAAGCACGCCATCAGCGTCAAGATCGGTGTCATATCCCTTGATCACCGGCGCAAGGAAATCGGTGGCGGTCGTTACCGTGCCACCGAAAATCGCATTGGCGATATTCTCACGGTCAATGGCATGCGCGATGGCTTGACGCCGATACTTGCCTTCCTCACCTTGGAAATGCTTGAGATTCTGCGAAATCGTAAATGCTGAGAACGACGGACCGGGCTTGCTGACGGCGGTGATGTTCTTTTCGTTCTGATAGGTTTTCAACGCGGAAGTCGGAATGGCATCAAGCACGTCGAGGTTGTCTGCCAGCAGATCCGAATAGGCTGCGTCAAGACTTTGATACACCTTGAAATCGATGCCTGCGTTCTTGACTTCGCGCGGCCCCTTGTAGGAGTCGTCTTTTTCAAGAATGATTTCTTCGCCGCTTTTGTACGCCTTCAGCTTGTACGGACCGTTGCCAATCGGCTTTTGCCCGTATTCCTTGGGATTCTTGATGACTTCGGATGGCATCGGCAGAAACGCGATATCTCCGATTTTGTACAGGAACGCCGAATTCGACGCTTTGAGCTTGACCTTCAGCGTAGTGTCGTCGACCACGGTAAGGCCTGACAATTGCGCGGTTTTGGAACCACTTGCATCCTGCAGCTCATCATAGCCCTGAATATCTTCGAAAATGGAGGCTCCGACCTGTCCATTGGCAGCATTGGCCGCGAACGACCAGCTTTTCGCGTACGTGTCGGCGGTGATCTTCTCACCATTGGAGAACGCCAGATTCGGTTTAAGTGCGATGGTGTATTCGGAAGCGTCGTCATTCGGCGTGATCGATTCGGCCTCGACCAACGTCTCATTACCTTCCGCATCGAAAGTGACCAGGCCGTCATACAGCTGGCTGACGATTTTCCAACCGGCCATATCGCTGGTGTCACTTGGCAGCAAGCCATTCGATGGTTCCGTGATATTGACGCTGACCACCTTATCGGCACTGGTGACTTCCTGCTGGGAATCCTTCGCCTCCACGGATCCACAGCCCGCAAGCAGCGCAACTATGGAAAGCGCCGCCGTAATCGGCTTGAGCAGACCGGTAGTGATGCCGCTATACGGGTGCTGTAGTCTCATTGCTGTCCTCTCAATAACACGGTAGAGACAGCATAGCAAGCCGATATTCCTTGACGGAACGCTTTCCTCACTTTACGCTACAGGCTTTTTCTATAGCCTGCTATTACGTTTCGCACCAATACGGAACGCCGCAATCAAGCAACAGATGGCAATGGCCACGATACCAATCATGGTAGCGAACGTCCAGCTGCCACCGACAGCCGTAGCGTGACGGAACGTGGCACCCCCCTCTTCGCCTGCGCCAGCCTGAGCCACCGACAGAATCGTGGAGAACAGCGCGGTGCCTGCCGCGCCGCCGAACTGCAGGCAGGTGTTGAACACGGCATTGCCGTCCGGCATGAACTGAGGTGCGATGTTACGCAACGCATTGGTCATGATATTGGAAAAACCAAGCGAATAACCAAATCCGAAAATGAAGTAGAAACCGGCAAGCGTGACGGGTGTCAGTCGCATGGAAAATACCAGCAGCAGAATCGGCCCACAAATCGCGGCGAAAAACGCGCCGAGAATCGGACGCACCGGCCCGAAACGATCGTACAGCATGCCTCCAACCGGTGCAAAAAACGCGCCGATCAACGCACCCGGCAACACCAACGCGCCGGACAGGAACGCGCTGGTTCCCAACGAAAGCTGCGCCACATTGGTGATCACATAACCAAAACCGATGCCGACGATCGGCAGCAGCATGTAGGCGATCAAATGCAGCAACACCATCGGGTCACGCAGCCAGCCCAAACGGATCAGCGGCGAGAACGAACGCTTCGACGACCAGCCGAAAAACAGCAATGACCCCAATCCAACGATCAGACTCACCACGGCGAACACTGCCGACACCGTGTCACTGCCGCCGGAAACCGCAGCGCTGACGGCCACTCCAGCTTGATTCAGGAACATCACCAATCCGCACAATGCAAGCACAATCGACACGAACTGCAACGAATTGAGACGCGCCTCTTCCGTCGGGCGATGCTGTTCGACGCATTTTAAACCGACCGGCAACGAGACCAGCAGAATGATCGGAATGACAATCACGAAAATCGCACGCCATGGCAGAATGCTCGACACCGCGCCACCAACGGTCGGACCAATTGCCGGAGCGACGGTGATGACCAGCGAACCGACGCCCATCAAACGACCGACTTTGCTCTTTGGCGACTGTTCAAGAATGATGTTGATCATCAACGGCGTGGCCACACCGGAACCCATGCCTTGAATCACACGGGCAATGAGAATGACCGGGAACGCATGACCGACGATCATAATGAGCGAGCCGAGCACGGCAAGCGCCACCGCGGCAAGGAACAACGTGCGGTGCTTGAACCGACGGTTAAGGTACGACGACAACGGCATGGTGGCCGCGACCACCAGCAGGTAGATGGTGGTGATCCACTGCACGGTTGCGGTGTCGACGTTGAATTCCCGCATGAGTTGCGGGAAAAGCACCGTCATCACGGTTTCGGTGAGAATGCCGATGAAGGCGAGGGAGCCGACCGCCACAATCGCTCCGATGAGTTTGCCGGGGATGCGTTCGTCTGAAATCACCGCTTCCTGAGTTCCGGCGTTTGTCGTAATCGCCTGCGATTCAGTGGCTGCAGTTGTTGTAGTAATGTTCCGTTCTTCCATAATTCCTTATCCGCGCACTTTTTCCTACGGCCCTGTGCGATGCCGTCTATGATTCATTCGTATGAAAACCACTGTGTAGTGTAATGGAAGCCCTGACCTAGATGGGAACGGCATGCGTAAGGCTGGACGTACCATTTCGGCACGTCCAGCCTTACGCAAAGGGAATCAGAAACAAATGGTATGAACTGGAGCCGTTCCTCCTATTCTTTCTTGTTGAAGGCGGTGACCGCACGCTGCAGCACCACGAAGATCAGGATCATCAGGCCGACCACGATGGTGGTCCATTCGGCCGGCACGCCGAAGTCGGAGGTCAGCGGGTCGATGGTGGAACGGACCAGAGCGCCGATGACGGAACCGAGCACGTAGCCGAAGCCGCCGGTGACGATGGTGCCGCCGATGACCACGGAGGCCACAGCATCAAGTTCCCAGCCGACGCCGACCGTGTTGATGGAAGAGCGGATGTTGGCCGTGTACACGATGGAGGCGATGGAGGCCAGTGTGGCGGAGGTCAGGGAGATGACGTACTGCGGGCGCTTGGCCGGCAAGCCCATGA
>ENA-OPTX01000833-OPTX01000833.1-human-gut-metagenome-genome-assembly--contig:-NODE-833-length-14040-cov-4.356310_pt1 | contig 14040 bp, 7 predicted proteins | sample MGYA00241465_ERZ501922 | MGnify/ENA primary metagenome ERZ501922 (study PRJEB25962, sample SAMEA2042399) | human gut metagenome | biome: human gut; feature: human-associated habitat; material: faeces...
AATAGTCAAGCCAGCCTCTTCTGGGCAATATCCATGTTTAATATAGAACTCCAACTCTTTATCCATATCAAAGGCAAGCATACCACCTTTCTCATGATTCCTTTTCATAGCCGCATATCCCTCCTTGGGCAACCATTTATGAAACACCCCCCGCTGATAAGCGGAAGTAATCAAGGAGGTAGCCGGACAGCCCGTCATAATATAAGTATAAGACCCTATGGACGGCCCACGAGGTAATAGACCTCCATTCTTGTCATATTCGATAAAAGAAGCGGAAAACTCGTCTAAAACAGAAGGATACGCCAGTCCCCACAACGTGTTTAAATTCCACTGTGTCAACCATAGAGCATCTGAATTATACATATGAAACCTTGATTTTCCTGTTTTATCTTTAGGCAAAGTCCGTACTTGGAATTTAGGAGCAATCGTATGTATCCTTGTTTGTTTTCCAATACGTTCTCCTCCGGACAAATAATCCGGATACTCGCCATTGCTATCATCTATCTTATGACGCCCCAACAATACGTGCCACAAATCGGTATAAAACTTGGTCTTTTGCTGAAAAGAACCACCTTGCACATCAATTTTTCCCAACCACTCATTCCAAATACGCTCGGACGCACTCTTAACTTGATCAAAATCCCAATGTTTACATTCCCGCTCTATATTCTCACGGGCATTTTCCTCACTCACATAAGAGATAGCGGTCTTCAACAATAGCTCATCACCAGCCTTAAAAGATCCAAAACAAGCTTCTACGCCAGAAGAAGGAGATTGTTTAAAAGAAGACTTAGGCACGGTAATTAATTCTGGAGAACCTATCAAACTATTGATATCCGTTTCCTTTCTATCTCCAACCCAACCGTTCAAAGCATCCATAGGTTTATCAAATTGAACAACAAAATAAACTTTAGCCACATCGACACCTCCCCATACACGACCAGCCGTATCAAAATATCCGGAGATCTCTGTATCATTCACCTTTGTCACATGAGCGTTCAACAAAGTAGAAGTAGCTATATGACCTCCCAGATTTACCAAGACCTTCGCCAAACCATCTTGCGTATACGTAAAACGATAAAGTCCTACCCTATCCGTAACCGTCTGTTCTACCCATATTTTATAAGTATCCAAGAACAAACGGTGATAACCAGGTTGGACAATCTCATCATCATGAGAAAAAGAAGAACGCCAAACCTTATCTCCTCTGCAAACATCTACCTCATCTTTCACCGGCATCAAAGACAATCCTGAAATCATCCAATTATGAATTTGAGGGAAGCCTAAAACCTTAGTAGAATTATAATTATAACCTCCTCCTCCTTGATTGATATTGCGGGTTAATGGAGCGGAACTTATCATACCGAAAGGCAAACTTCCGGTCACAAAGAAAAAATATCGACCTTTAGCGGTCTCGACATAAGGATTCACCCAAGAGATATAATCCGGATAAGACTCAGGAGCAGGATACACCTCTATCTCAGACAGCCCTAAATCTTGTCCTTCTCCATCCGTCATTTGAAAACGAATCCATTCCGTCTTCCGAGTATCAAATTCAACCACCCTTGGCGCTCCATCATTGGGAATCAAATTAACCGTTACCGAACTACCGTCACTAAAGAACAAGGTACCCGCAGCACAATGGCTTCGCTCATCCACCCGATCGTATAAAATAACCTTATTCGTATAAATCGCATGATCCCAATCTAATTGTATCCAAGGATACGGATACACCCGACCACGCGCATCCAATTTTGTCTTGGCTACCCATTCTCCCTTTCCGGAAATACGAATCACCTGATCTATCACATACTTACCTTCCTGCTCTTGGCTCAAGGCAGACGAACAGGAAACTTTAGCTTGATAAGCGACATTATGAGGGGTTGCCCATAACTCATAACAGGTAGTCAAACACAATAGATATAAAATAACTCCTAGCTGCTTCATATTTTTTATTACATCGTGAAAAAGCGGTGCATCAAATGGATATTAAACTATTTGACACACCGCCTTTTCTTTCATTTAATTTATCAATAACCCGGATTCTGTTTCATTACTTCCGTACCACAAATATCAATCATAGACTGAGGTATCGGGAAATACTCATGCTTACCTTTTACGAAATGAGCATTTTGCAAGTGGGAACGGAACACTTTCTCTTTGGCGATATAAGCGTTGATAACTTCATCCGCGACACCCCAACGCACCAAATCAAAGAAACGAATTCCCTCATGCGCCATCTCCAAACGTCTCTCCATACGTAACGCTTGCACGGCTTCATTTTTTGATTTAAAAGGCTCATCATAAACCCCTACCTTATAATTAGCAGCATCTTGTGATTGATCCATTGTCTTGACATGCTGAGTATTTTTCGCACGCTCCCTAATCATATTGATATACTTACGCCCAGTCTCTAAATCACCTGTCTCAATAGCAGCCTCAGCTCTCCACAATAACAAATCCGCATAACGAATCACATAGAAATTCAAAGCATTCACATAAGGCCATATCGGCGAATAATAAGTAGAATTCAATGAAACCAAACGCTTCTTCGGGCTATACGGGCCATACACACTAGCCTCTCTAGGAGTCCAATCATACAATTGTACATCCATAAACGGTATATTTGGTCTAGCTAATGTATGATCCAAACGAACATCTACATAGTCATTCTCTGACACATCTTTACCATCATTATAAGGCAAGCCTTTAACATCCGTTTTATAAGCATTTACCAAATTTTGAGTCGGCCGCAAAAAGCCATATACAGGATAAGGACCTCCCGGAGGCAACAAGCGATCGCCATAACTTCCGTTCTCATTATTGGGAGAACCATCATTAATGGACAGCTGGATCGCAAAGATAATCTCCGAGCAATTATCATTTTCAGGCAAGAACACATTCCGGAAATCAGGGAATAGCTCATATTTTCCAGATTGAATCACCTCATCACAAGCTTCCAAACATTCTTTCCACTTGGACTGATATAAATAAACCTTTGCCATATAAGCTCTAGCTGCCATTTTAGTAGGCCGGCCATAATCCGCTTGGCTCTCCGGCAATACTTTATAAGCAGCAGAGAACTCTTCTAAAATCTTCTCCCACAATTGATCGGATGAAAACTCGATATTCGATTTCTTATTGTATTCATTTGGATCCACCAACGTTTCATCGATCCAAGGAATCTGATTATAAATGATTTTTAAGTTGAAATAATAATGCCCCCTCAAAAAGCGCATCTCAGCTAAACGCTGTTCCTTGTTTTTAACCTCACTACCATTCAATAAACGAATCGCTTGGTTACAACGTTTTATTCCCTCATAAAGAGCAGCCCATCGAGCTTCAAAGTCAATCCCTGTGGGATTCGCATTAAAGATCTCCATCAAATGGATTTGGTTCTGGTCACCGGTACCGCCGCCACCTTTATACGCATCGTCAGAGACAACATCCCCGAACTGCCAGTTTGAGCAACCGGAATTAATCGCATCAGAGGCATAATACCCATCCAACACAGCATATGCACCGGTCACGATACCCTCTATATTTTCCTCACTCTCTACCTGTCCGGGCAAGAACTCACCCACAGGCTCCTCAGAAAGGAATGAGTCCGCACAAGAACACATCATCAACGCTGATGCCGCAAAATAAAATATCTTTTTCATTGTATATATCTCTTTTTATGTTAAAAACTAACGTTAACCCCTAAAGTAAATGTTCTTGGTAATGGATACCCTCCACGATCCACCCCCATATCCAAATTACGATTCTCAGAAGAATAACTCTGCAAACCAACCTCCGGATCAATACCTTCATATCCCGTTATGGTAAACAAGTTCTGTCCTTGCAAATAAATATACGTACGTTTCAACTTCAACTTAGATGCTACTTTATCCGGTAGTGTATACCCCACCTTTAAGTTCTTTAAACGGACAAAAGAGGCATTATGGATATAATAGGTAGAAGGACGAATATTATTATTCGGATCATCCAATGTGACACGAGGTATATCCGTATCCGTATTATCCGGACGCCAAGCATCCAAGATCGTAGAATTTTTATTATATTGAGCCTGGTTATAAAACTCACCCAAATAATTCGTCAAATTATAGACCTCATTACCAAATACACCTTGGAAGAAGGCACTAACATCAAAGTTTTTATAATTGAAACCCAACGTCAACCCCATGCTACAATCAGGCAACGGATTTCCCTTGAAATCGCGGTCATCACTATTGATAACGCCATCTCCATTCAAATCCTTGAAGCGAATATCACCCGGTTTCGCATTCGGTTGTAATAACTCACCTCTATCATTCTTATAGTTTTGGATCTCCGCATCGCTTTGGAACAGACCATCAGCCTCATACACGAAGAAGGATCCGATCGGTTGTCCTACCGCTGAACGAGAAGTCTCTTGATCAAAATTACGTCCGTGAAGTTCACTACTGGAAAGACCTATATAATCCACCCCATTCAGTTCGGTCATTTTATTCTTGATAACAGAGAAGTTATATGCGACAGAGAAACCAAAATCCTGATTGATTTGCTTTTGATAATTTATCTCCATCTCAAAACCTTTGTTGTTCATCTTACCTACATTATCCCAAACAGTCATATTTGTTCCCCCGATCGAGGCAGGTAAGGCTCTACGCCACAATAAGTCCTTGGTATCTTTATTAAAATAGTCCAAAGTCAAATTCAAGTCACCATTCAAAAAACCCAAATCCACACCGACATTCGTTTGTGTGGTTGTCTCCCATTTCAAATTAACGTTTCCGTTTCGAGTCTGCACCAATCCTAGATCTACACCACTTTGATTTCCATCAATCGGGTAATTCGAGTTCGTAGAATTACTCTTATATGAGTCAATCGTCGCATACGACGGAACATCCGAGTTTCCATTCTGTCCCCAACCAACGCGTACTTTCAAATTACTAATTGCCTCAACATCAAAAAACGGCTCATTACTAATGCGCCATCCAACTGATACCGCAGGGAAATTACCCCATTTGTTATTACCTAAACGAGATGAACCATCCCGACGCAAAGTAAACGCCACCAAATACCGATCATGATAATTATAATCGAGCTTACCGAAATAAGAGACCATACTATACTCCGTAGCAGCACCCGAGTTCTTCTGGGTTCCTACATCTCCCGCATCTAAAAAACGGAAGTTAGGATCGTCTGACGGAAAACCGTCTCTTGAAGCTGTAAAATACTCATATCTATTTCTCAAAGACTCCATACCTAATAAGGCATTGATCGTATGGTCGCCAAATGTCTTATTATAAGTCAAGGTATTCGTGAATACCCAGTTAAAATTCCAAGCATTTCGGTTGGATAAACTACTTAATTTCTCCGAGGCATTCAACTCATCATATTTTGGACTGAAAGAACGTCTATACAGATTATTGTAATCAACACCAAAAGAGGTCTTAAACATAAGCCCATCGAACAAATGCAACTCGGCATACAAATTACCTACCAAACGGCTCTTCTTATCTTGATTATCCTTGTTCCTATACAATTTACCCATAGGATTCGGAATATCCGAGAATACATTTCCGGCATACTCATCTTCCAGATTTTTCACGGGCGTGATAGACTGGAATTTATAAGCCTCATACAAAGTTCCTCCCAAGGCGGCATTGTTAGAGACACTAGTTCCCCAAGAATGAGAAAGAGAGATATTTTCTCCTATACGGAAATGATCATCAAACAATTTATACTCGGAATTAAAACGACCACTCACACGCTTAAAATCGCTAAACTTAACCAATCCCTGCTGATCATAGTATCCCAACGAGAATAATTGATTAGATTTTTTATCCGCTTTCGTAAAAGAGAGATTATAAGACTGTACTACGGCCGCACGTAAAATCTCATCGACCCAATCCACGTCATCGGAAGGGATTAAATGATCACTATCCAAATATTCAGGAACAACTGCCTGATCACCATTTCCGTAGATATCATGCGAAGGAGTTTTTCCATCATTTTTCATTGCCTGCCACAACATATCGCCAAACTGTTGCGCATTCAACATCCTCAATTGTTTCGCCGCTTTTTGTACACCAAAGTAAGCATCTAAATTGACATTAAATTCACCCTCTTTTCCTCTTTTTGTATTGATGATAACGACACCATTAGCGGCACGAGCTCCATAGATAGAGGCAGAGGAAGCATCCTTCAACACCTGCATAGATTCGATATCGTTTGGATTCAAGAAATTGATACCACCATCCACAGGAATACCATCAATGATATAAAGCGGATCATTGTTACGGATCGTACTGAAACCGCGAATACGCACCGCAACTCCTCCACCCGGCATATTATCCGGCATCACGTTCACTCCTGAGAGCTTGCCCTGCATCATTTGGTCTACGCTAGAAACCGGTGTATCTTTCAAATCATCGATCTTCAAGACCGAAACCGCGCCTGTAAGATCTTTTTTACGGGATACACCATAACCTACGACCACAACCTCATCCAAGTTTTGTGAGTCCTCTTTCAACGAAATAGTCAAATCTGTCTTTGATCCGGGTACTAATTCCGTTGATAAATAACCAATATAAGAAACAACCAATACAGCATTATCCGGAACTTCCAGCGTGAAACGCCCATCAATATCTGTAATCGTACCAACAGTCGTTCCTTTCACCAATACATTTGCGCCAATTACCGGTTCTTGGTTCGAATCCAATACGACTCCTTGTACCGTATGTCCTTGTTGCTGCGCCAAAGGAATAGATTCTAATTTATGCGATAAGATAATCTGCTTATCCACAATCTTGTAATCGACATTCATGTTATCGAAGACCCGGGATAAAACCAAATTAATATCCTTATTATTGGCCTCTAAATTAACAACACGGCTCACATCCAAAACATGATCCGCATACAAGAATGAATAACCCGTTTCCTCCTCTATCCGATCGATCGCTTGCTCCAACGTAGCGTTTTTCAACGACAAGGAAAGTGTTGTTGTCTGTGAATAAGAGGTACCTGCATATAACTGAAAGGCAGTCAAGAATGTAAATGCCGTACCAAGATTTAAGATACGATTCGATTGAGGTAAATACCGAGTAAGATTCCTCTTACGTAAATGAAATGCACTCATAAGCATGTAGATTTAGTGATTACACAAAATTTATTTTGAAATGATTTTTTATCGTTGATAAACATCTATCCTCTGCCGGACAAACGTGGAATCCGAATGAGAGGAAAGTTGTCGGGCAGACCATTCAATAGGGGCAGTCTGTTTTAGATAATCCAATATTTGCTCCAAGGTCTCATTTGTGAAAGTCGCACGGTATTTATACTCCGCATTCGAGTTCTTATGCAGTACGATCTCCACATTATATCGTTTTTCCAGTCGCTTTAGTACCTTCTCTAAAGGAGTATTTCGAAATACCATCCGCCCCTTTCTCCAATCCATCTTCTCATCCAAATTGACAGCAGAAACACGGAACACACCGCTTTCCTTATTAAGCACGACCTGTTTGTTCGGTTCCAAGCGGATCCGTTCATCGTTCCGGATAACATCGATCTTTCCTTTTTCCAGCACAGCCTCGATAAAAGGTTCATCGTCATAGGCATTCACATTGAACTTCGTTCCATACGCTATTACCCGCAATCCCTCAGAGGTAGACACACTAAAAGGATGTTCCGGATCGGCTTCAACTTCAAAATAGCCCTCACCAAAGAGCTGAACTTTACGTTCTTTCTCATCAAAGACCGATGGATAAACCAAGCGGCTGCCGGCATTCAACCAAACAACAGATTGATCAGGTAACACCAAACGGGTAATTGTACCAGGCATGGAACTAATCTCCGCAAAAACCACAGATGCCCCCGTCTTAACATTCCTACCTGTGGTATAATATAAATAAGAAAAAAATAACGAGGATATGAGCAACGGTACTACAAGAATAGCTGCGGCACGGGTAAAAAACAACGAAAACATCCTCATAGAGGCTTTCCGCTTAGCACGACGTTCCATGCTTTGCCAAGCCTTATGCACATCTATCGCTTGGTATTCTAGCATATCCTCAGACAGAGCTTTAATCTTCTCAATCTGCCGTAATGTACTTTTTTCGTCTCCGCTTTCTCGCATATATGATTGTCTTTTTCTATATAGACACAGTCAAAACAAAAACACGACAGCAAAACGACTTTTTTTATATTTTTCTTCCTCTTGTACCCCACAATAAAGCAAGGAAATCACCTAAGCAGGTATTGCCCAACACGTATATATGTGTGGGCCCTCCTCACCAATTGCACAAAAAGCAAGGATTTTAGCTTGTGAAACAAAGGGGAATATATTCTAAAAATATATACATTTGTCTCATTATGGAAAGAAATCCAACAATGACTGATATCGATTTCCTTTTACGGCAAATCACGACCGAGGATAATAAGCTCTCCTTCCAACGTTTATTTGAGTTATATTATCCGGCTCTTTGCATATATACCAAACGTTTTATCTCTGACCGGGAAACGAGAGAAGATATCGTACAGGAAGTTTTTTCCTCCATCTGGGAAAATCGTAAACGCATCGTAATAAGAACTTCCGCGCGCAATTATCTCATCACAGCTACCAAGAACCACAGTCTCAACTATCTGCAACGCAATCACGAAGAATATGTAGACCAATTCTCTCAAGAGCAAATCCCTATCTATGCGGAAAGTGGCGAGGAGCTTTATACTTGGGAAGAATTACAAACCCTACTTCGAGAGGCACTTGCTAAATTACCTGAAAACTATCGATATGTATTCGAGAAGAATCGCTTTGAGAATAAGAGTTACGGCGAGATCGCGGAGGATATGCAAATATCCATACGGACAGTAGAAAGATATAAAAATAAGGCGATTGAAATATTAAAGACAGAGTTGAAAGACTACTTGCCCCTGTTCATTGGTTGGCTATTTTAACAAAAACTTCCGGAAATACCCACATACCTCCGGAAGTTTCTCGTCCTCAATTTATTGTTGCTCCAACCAAACCTTCACCCCTTCAAGTAAGATCTGGTTCTCATCAGACTTCTGGGTAGAGAGCCGTAGATAAGTCTCATCCAAGCCCCGGAAATTCGAAGCGTCACGGATCAAGATCCCGTAATTATCTAAAAGGAATTGCTTTAAATCAGCGGCTGTACCCTTCTTCAAACGGACAAGGAAGAAAGTCGTAGAGGTCGGGATTACCTCCAAGCCATCCAATTTACTTAATTGATAAATAAAATCCGCTGTCTCACGCTGCCATTTACGGATCGGCAACGTAAATTGCGCCGGATGGATCAAGATATATTTACTTGCCTCGATAGCGATAGCATTTACCGACCAAGGTATGATATACTTGTTCACTTTCTCCGCAATCTCCGGAGAAGCGACCAGATAACCGATACGCAAGCCGGGGATATTATAGGCCTTCGAGATAGACTGGACAAGGATTAAGTTCTTATGCGTTTTCACGTCACTCGGCTTTAGCATGTCTTCCGTCGTAAAAGCCACGTATGCCTGGTCAATAATGAAGGTAGTCTGCGGATTCGCCGAGATCAAACGGAGAAGCTCCGTACGGTGGATCAGCTTTCCATCCGGATTATTCGGATTACAAATCCAACAGAAATCCTGTCCCTCCAAGGATAACTCTGATAAATCGTCCGATGTCGGGAAGAAAGAGATCTCATGCTCATGCAAACGGCAAGCGTCCTCATATTCAGAGAAAGAAGGAATAGCGATCATGGATTTCGCACCTCGCCAAGCTTGCGCTAACAAATAAAAAGCCGTGATCGAGCCATTCGTCACTACAATATTCTCTTCCTTGATCTCATACCGGCGGGCCAACAATCTTTTCAAAGTAGCGGCGTCCGGCTCCGGATAACGAGTCAGCTTATCAAAATGCTCGATCAAATGTTCCTTCAGTTTATCTAAATTAGCTCCGTGCCACACATTCGAGCTAAAGTTTATCTTTACCTCGTTCTTTGCGTTATAAAAATCATCACCGTGTCCGTATAACATATACCTGCTTTTTAATTAATACCTATCTGTTAAAACTGTCACAAAATTACGAATCTTTTTGGCTTTTCCTATCAATCGCCTTATAGATCGCATCCTGTATGCGAGTACGTATATCAAGCGATCCCAGTTTATTATTTGCCCGGCTAGGATTCACCCGGTTACTCAAAAATATATAAATAAGCTGGTTATCCGGATCTACCCAAAAACAAGTACCCGTAAATCCTGTATGTCCATAGACCGAGGCGGGAGCCAAAGCCCCACAAGGCGAGGCTTTCGGATTACCAATCACCGGCTTATCAAAGCCTAACCCTCTACGGCAAGTCGGGCTCTTGCTTTGTGTAAACAAACGGCTGGTTTCCAAAGAAAGATAGCGCTCGCCGCCATAAGTCCCTTGGTTTAGCATCAATTGGAGCACCTTCGCCAAATCATTCGCATTCGAAAATAATCCGGCGTTTCCAGAAACACCCCCTTGAAAAGCGGCTGCCTCATCATGTACATATCCGCGAAGCAATTGGCGGCGGACAAATCCATCTTGTTCCGTAGGTACAATTTGCAAGGTATCCATTCGCTTCAACGGATTATAAGTGGTATGCCAAGCCCCTAACCCGCTGTAGAAATCATCCCGAAGAAGCTGGTCCATCGGAGATTTCATCAGATTTTCCACCATCATTTTCAGCATAATGAAATTCACGCAACTATATACGTACCTACCTCTCGTACCCAAACGGGATTTCTTGATATCTTGAAGGATCGTATCTTTAAAGGAATCACTCACATAGAAATTACGGGCTACCTCAGTCGTAAATCCGGGTTTCCGTGTATCTGATACTATATCCGGAAGATATTTAAAATCATTCCGGACATACGTTTTAGCGTCAAAACGAACCGGGTGCGTGGCGTTCTTCGCCGAACTATATAAACTGCCTTTATAACTATCCTTATCAATAGCATCCAGATAGAAATTAATAGTTGGAGTCACTCCCGATTGATGATATAGTAACTCTTTTATCGATAAATCCTTTTTATTAGACTCTTTCAACTCCGGTATAAAATCGGAGATCTTATTGTTCAAGGTGAATTTCTTCTCATCATACGCTTTCATGACTGCCAATAAAGTCCCCGCCGCCTTCGATGCCGAAGCCAAGTCATAAACTGACGCCTCCGTGACCGGCTGCCTACTTTCGTAATCAAAATAACCAAACGATTTATTATAGATAATCATGCCGTCCTTCGCAACCAACACTTGGCATCCGGGATAAGCCTTCTCATCCAATCCCTCTTTAACGATCGACTCAATTACATCCAAACGGTCCGGGTTCGCTCCTACCTCTTCCGGCTGGTGATACCCCAAACGAGTCTTCTCCGTAAAAACACCGGTACCCGCATAATACAATCCCGGAATCGAAACCGGAAGTTTCCCTTTCGCCGCAATACCACCGAATATCACTTGGGCCGCATATTCCTGCGCTAAGGGAGTGCCCTCGTAAGCCAACACGACCGCCTTCGCCTTCTCGATCGACTTCTTATATTCCTTACAAGCATATGGCAAGGTAAAGAAAGCATAGACCAACTCTTTCTTCGCGGCCAACTGCCTCAACGCTAAACTCTCGGGAATGCGAATCGTATGTACGCCACAAATGATCACGTCGTATTTTTGCAATTTATTATAAACCTGCTGGACTTGGGCAGCCGTAGAACGCCGTCCGATGCTAAAGCAAGCGATCGAATCATATTCGCCCAGCATTTTCTGGAATTCATTACCAACCCCGTCTCCAATCGAGAGTGCTGCGATCTTTTTCTTATTCAACTGTTTAAGAGGTAAGATCGTATCCTCATTCTTCAAAACGGTAATAGCCTCCGAATTCAACTTCGCCGCCATCCATGCCGCATGCGGAGAGTTCAAACGTTTCGATAAGCCTTTTGTTTCGACCGGCTTATAGGCATTCAATCCAGCGATATATTTGTACCTTAATATTTTCAAGCACTTGGCCTCGATCGCTTCCAGATCCAATACCCCTTCCTCGATAGCCTCTTTCACGGCCGTAAAATCATTGATTGGAGCGGCCGGAGCGAGCAAGATATCATTCCCCGCAAGCAAAACCTTCACCGAAGGATTATCCGTTTTCTTTGTGGAAGCCCCTTTCATCGCTAAAGCATCCGTAAAGCACAGACCTTGAAAACCGAGTTCTTTCTGTAATAGATCCGTCACTACCGCCTTAGAAAAAGAAGCCGGCTTATGACTTTTGTCCAATGCCGGAACATAAAGATGTCCCGTCATTATCCCGGCGAACCCATCATATATATAACGTTTAAAAGGAAGAAGTTCCACGCTATCCAAGCGGGCCCGGTTATGGCGCACAACGGGTAATGTCTCGTGCGAGTCCTCGGAAGTATCTCCATGTCCGGGGAAATGTTTGGAGACAGACAAGATGCCCGTACTTTCCAATCCTCTTGCGTAAGCAATACCCTTCTCCGCCACAGCCTCCGGATTCTCGCCAAACGAACGCAGGCCGATCACGGGATTATCCACATTGCTATTCACGTCCATATCCGGAGCGAAATTTATATGAATTCCCATTTCCCGGCACTGCCGTCCCACCTCTTTTCCATATTCCTCGATCAAGGCATTGTCCTCGATAGCGCCTAGCATCATGTTTTTCGGGAAACGGGTGGTTCCACTTAATCGCATGGAAAGTCCCCACTCCCCATCCAAAGAGACCAACATCGGAATCCGGGAAGCCTTTTGCAAACGATTGGTCACCTCCGCCTGCGTCACCGGATCCCCTTTATGGAATAAGATGCCCCCGATCTTGATATCGTTCACGTAACGCATGAGCCGTTGCATATTCCGGTTATCGGATTTAGGATTCGCTATAACCATAAATAACTGCCCGATCCGTTCATCATAACTCATAGCGTCAAACACGGAATCAACCCAATGATTCATCTTTTCCTGATCCACCGCACGATAAAGGTTCGGGACTGTTTGCGCCCCACTCGATAAAAGGGAAATACAACACAAAAGCAAGATACCAATCTGTCTCATCACAACATTATCATTATTACTCTCCAAAAATAAGAAAATATCGCAATAGTAACGTGAATTGTGATAGGGGTTTTTACTATCTTTCCTGTCTCGTAATAAAAAAGGAAGTACTTCATGAAGCTAATACTACTCATAATCTTGATTATCTTCGGCTTTCAATCAAGCGCTTGGGGACAGGCGCCGACTCTCAGTATCGAGGCTAAACAAGAGCCGATCCAAGAAATCATGAAAAAAATAGAGCATCAAACAGGCATGACATTCTCCTACGATCCTTCTATTCTCAAAGGCATTTCCCGGATTACATTCAAATCTGATAACCAATCCATATCGGAATGCCTTACCCGGCTATTCCAAAAGCTCCCTCTGTCTTATCAGATAAACGGTACCCACATCATCTTGAAGAAACGCCCCCGCTCAGTAACCATCAGCGGATTCGTACGGGATAAAGCGACTACAGAATATCTAATCGGGGCCTCCGTTTATGACTCTCGCACACAAAGGGGCACAGCTACCAATAACCACGGTTTCTTCAGTCTAACCTTACCGGTCGGGGTAGTCCGTCTGGAGACTTCCTACATCGGATACGGACGTTTCTCACATACATTCCAACCGCTCGAACGGGATACCGTGATGGAAATTCTGCTGGAAAGCGGTGAGGCATTGGCCGAAGTTGTCGTTACCGGTAGTAATGACACACAAAACCCGATACAAGCCCCTCAGATGGGAACGATTAAAATAACCCGGAAGATGATCAAGACCATCCCGACCTTATTCGGTGAGGCTGATGTGATCAAAGCCCTGCAAACCCAACCCGGCGTATCAGCCGGAACGGAAGGATTAGCCGGGATGTATGTCCGTGGGGGGAATGGAGACGAGAACCTGTATATGATAGACGGAATCCAACTGTATCAGGTCAATCATCTCGGAGGACTTTTCTCCGCTTTCAACGCCGAGAAAAGTCCTCCGAGATGATT
>ENA-OPTX01000868-OPTX01000868.1-human-gut-metagenome-genome-assembly--contig:-NODE-868-length-13345-cov-4.081866_pt1 | contig 13345 bp, 10 predicted proteins | sample MGYA00241465_ERZ501922 | MGnify/ENA primary metagenome ERZ501922 (study PRJEB25962, sample SAMEA2042399) | human gut metagenome | biome: human gut; feature: human-associated habitat; material: faeces...
ACGAAAGACCTTCCTGTGCAGCTATCTTACCGACAAGGATGGCGTCACCGAGGTTGATGAGGAGCAAGCCATCCAGAATGCGCTGGCGAAGGCCATGCGCGAAATGGGTGTGAAGTTCGTCATTGCTCCACCCGACCTGGTGAAGGGCGGGAATTCTCAGGACGAGGAGTGATCCTATGAATCGAAGCAGGGACTATTACCGGAAACAGCGGGCCCGGGTCATCCGCCGCAAGCAGAAGATCATCCATGGTCTGAACGACTATTGGCATGTGGAGCATGCGGGGATGTTGTCCAAGGGCAAGATCCATTGTTCGTGCCCGATGTGCCGGCACAAGTCCTATGACGAAAAGTCCATGTCCGACAAACGGAAGGACGAATTTGCCCAGCAGCAGCTGGATGTGGGGGCCATACTTGCCCACGATGTTGGTGTAGTAGCGGCGGCTGAATTGTCCAAAGAAAAGAATCCGCAACATCTCGAAGAACACGAAGTTATCGCCAAACAAGGAGGAAAAGCAGCAGAGGCTGCCCGCAAACAACTTGAAAGCGATTTAGGCCACTCGGTAATCTCTCCCCTCAACGCTAGAACCGGATTGAGACTTAAAGATAAAAACGACAAAGAATAGGCAAAAAGCCCCGATCAAGAAACCGACCGGGGCTTATTCTTTTTCCGCTTTCTTGCCTCACGGAAATACTGACGGAGAGCTTTAATTTTTTACTTTAGTATTAATATCCCCGCATGTTCTACCATCGCAGTGTACTTGAAGAGTCTATCTCCGCACGGGAATTTCAGAATTATAAATATCTTCTTAAAGGAAGAGATGGGGAATCCCCCATCTCTTGACCTATCTATTAGTCGTTTAATTATTTAACAACTACCTTAACAGCTTCCTCACCATCAACAGCTACAGCTACGATACCGGCAGGTACGGCAATTGTTGCGTTATCAGATGTAAGAACTGTCTCAGCGACTACCTTACCTAAGATGTTAGAGATAACAACAGACTTGCCAGCGACGCCTTGGATAGTTACAGTACCATTACCAGCTACTACAGATACACCTTCAACATTGTTGATGTTATCATTAGATGTAACCATATCTTCTTCATCCTTCTGAGCGACATTAAAGATTAATGCGCCATCACCATTGGTCTTTGCGGAAGAGAACTGTGAATTGATATCTGTCAGTACCAAACAACCATTATGCATTTTCAACCATGCGGCAGCATATGTCGGAGCGATAGCACGATCAGCGTCACCATTTACGGTTCTATAATTTTGATCTTTCTCGCCATAAACATTAGACTCGAACAAGAATGCGTTCTCTGCACCTTCTTCTGTTACGGCACCAGCCTTATCCGGGTTAATATAACGGAATGACCAAGTTACATTCTTATGTTTGTCACCAACCAAGTCTACGATGAAGTTTTCCAGCTTAGCTTTCTTATAGTTAGCGATGATTGTCGCCGTATCTAACTTAGCCGGTTCTACATTCTCGAAACCATTTGTCAATACGAACAAGCTGTCACCAGCATGGATAGCCTTAACAAAACCTACACGGGTATAGCTGCTATTAGCACTAGAATTCGTTGTGAACATATAAGGATTAACCTTAGCCTCTCTATCGATGAACGCTTGGGCAGAGTCTGAGAAGTTAACCAAGTATTTGCCATAAGCGAAGCCAGCACGACCATGTTGAGCATGAACACACTTAGAAGGATCTGTTGTAATGTTACCGTTAGCGTCAACGTGAGGACCAGCCTCTGTACAAGGAACTGTCTCAACACCCTCTTGGTCGTCACGAGCCACAGAGATCAAATATTGAGGTTTGATATTTCCAAGACCACGATTCAACCAAGCCGTATCAATACGGAACGCTAATTTACCCTCAGCCTTATCCTTATTCCAGATACCAGCGTAATCAACAGTTTCCGTAGTCAAGTTCGGGTTCCACTCATCCATTAAGTACTCATTACGAACGCTCTCAACGAATGTCAAGCTATCAGGACCGTCATTTACATTCTCACCAAGAGCGGCGTTGTTGAAGCGACGGTACAAAGGAGAATCATCCATTGCTACGGCGAAAGCAGATGTACGAACCTCGTCATAGCCATTGAATTTATCATTCAAAGAACCTTGAGTCAAATCCAAAGTGTTGTCATCAACAGAGACCTTTAATGAGGCATAAGCACGTGAATTCCACTGGGAATCCGCAACTTTAGCTAAAACAATTTTCCCCTCTGTATTAGCTTGGTAGGTATAATAATCTACTTTACTATTATCAGCGACTAACACATTACCGTCTTTATCATATATAGGAACAGTAACGGCATATGAAGCTCCAGCATAAGGTAATAAATAACCAGATCCATCGTAAGAAGCGAAACCACCATCCGGTGTATACATTGCTTCAAATGTCTTAACACCTGTATCAGTGGTCTTCTTTCCAGCAAACGCCTTCGGATACCATGCCTGTGCCTGTGTTTGGTCCATAGAGGAAGAACGCAAATTAGCCTCAACCAAAGTATAATATTCTTTTCCTTCGATATCATTATTCTCTTTCAAGAAATAATCAGTAGGATAAGTCTTCATCATATACTTCTTCGTTGTCCCGTCATAAGTCAAATAACGGCCTTTTCCGTCCGTGATACGGTAAACATTTCTTACCAAACCATCGCCATAACCATACTTATCGTCTTTAACAACCACTTGTAAGCGGAAACTTGCTTTAGCTCCAGTCTCATCTACACGTACAATAGAATCCTTCCCTGACGGAACATTAAGATATTTATCTAATGCCAATCCATGCAAATAGTTAAACAGATAAGTTTGAACCTTAGCTTCATTTTCTGATACATACTTATATCCCAGTTTAGCATCCTTTACAAGATCCTCGTCAACTTTAATAAAGCTAACCGTATCCTTTTGGTTTCCATTAAAATAGAATACCTCATTAGCACTACCCTCTACTGCGAATAATTGCATATCAGAAGGAATTTGATAAGAAGTCTTATAGCTATCATCAGAGAACTCACGGTTCGTAATTGAGATCGGCGCAATAGAAGATGTACCTTTCTTCTCTACTACCCATTGAGCAGCCGGCATATGCTTGAACTCTTGGTTACGAGCTTGAGCAGCCCAACCGAAATAACCAGCCAAATTAGCGAATACATAAGAACCTACCTTTTCTGTATTGTAAGAACCACCAGCCTTATACTGGATCAAGTATACACCAGAAGGAATCGTAGTTAATGTAAGGCTACTATAGTCAGCAGAAGTCTTAACCGTAATATTCTGTGAAGCAAAGGTAGGAGTACCACCATCCGTCTCATTCGTATTCAGTGTCAACACATTCGTACCGTCCAATTTAGCCATGTAGATGTACTTGTCAGATCTTGTCGTTACAGTTTTTCCTTGATTAGACCAATAAGAATTATTATTATTGTCTTTGATATCCTTCGCAAACTGCTCGTCAGTTTGACCCGATGCTTTCACTAATTTATCCGCAACTTCCGCTACTTGAACATAGAGTTTGTCTTCTTTCACATTATAAGTGAACTTGAACTTATAAGAACCAGTCAAGCGATTGTCTGCGTTTAATACGTCATAGGTATATTTCAACAACTGACCGCTAGTCTCAGTTCCTTCATAATAAGCCGTATCGACAACTACATACAATTGTTTGTCATCCGCCTTTTTGTCCTTAGCTTTCAATTGAACATAACCACTACCAGCACTAACCGCTTGAAGTCCTGTCGCTGTCAAATGATTCGCCTTGCCTTTTGACACTTCAGGGTCCATATTCAACGCAAAATAATTATCTTTAGAATCAACAGACCACATCAATGTATTTAAATCATCTGCACTTATTGGAATAGGAGTGCTTATTACATCTTCTGTAACAGCCAAAGCAGCTGACAAATCCGCAATCTTACCTTTGTTCAGGGCACCCGTATTATCAAAGAAAACGATTGAGTCCGATTTGAAGTAAGAATACATGTGGTTACTAGCATCGAATGCCCATTCAGAAACCGTACCACTGCCTAATGTCACATCACCAGAAAGACCGTTGGTCGCCGTTTTCGCCAAAGTAGGATCAACAGCCAATGTCATTCCTGTCACCTTATTTACGAAGGTGTAGACAACAGCTCCAGAAGTAGTCTTTGTTGAAACTTTCCAAGTACCGGCAACAACTTCATTCAAATCGCTAGTGTTAAGTGAGCCGTACACAAGTTTGCCATAATCAGCAGAAGTCTTATCTGTCTCAGCGGACAAATAACTACTTCCGCTCTTCAGCAAATAAGATTTGCCATTCTCCATCGCAGCATTGACAGAGAACGCAGATGCCAGCATTACACCGGCAAGAAGCGTAGAAATCTTTTTGTTCATAATAAATAAATTAATATTAATACTAGTGTTTATTAAGATAATCAACTTGTTAGACTAATTGAAAATCGTCGTTTGCCATTAAAAACGACTAGTCTAAACGATCGTCTAAATCTTGCGTTTTTTGAGCGTCGAAACGGAAGGTTCGTTGAAGGAATCGCTTGTTTCGTAAAGGATAACCTATCATATTGATAAGAAAGAGAATAAGCGATAAAAAAATCGTCTGGAAGGGTTGCAAGTATCGAAGAAACGCGTACCTTTGCAAATGACTAAAAGAATCGATCGTTTAAACTAGTCGTTTCTATACTAGAAAAGCATTTATTAATCATACAAACTTTACTATCATATACTAATGTACATGCGTACATTGTATATCTATATCAAAGTAACACTTTGACATTTTGTATTCTTAACTCCCGGAGAATCGACTTTTTCAGGCTCACCCGATAAATAGTGAGGATAATCTCGCAATGTACTTTTATCTACACTTCAATTTGTTTATCACACGTTTCACGTCGGCCAACTTGCTTTATGTCAGTGATATGTTGTGAAGGATGTGAAAGGGAGCGCAGAGATGCCTACGAAGAGTTGTTACCGTTGAGCCTTTCTATTTAATACAAACATTATCGGCAGTAGCTTGCTCTATCTGCCCATGAAATCGTTTCACGGTTGTGATACAATCTTTTCACCTATGCGAAACGATTGTATCACGTAGGTGAAAAGATCTCTTCACGAATATGAAATGATCAGATCGTGTAGTGCCTGGCCATACTATCCCTTGGTGGAATATACATTCAAGAAAATTATCCCCACGATTTATCGGCTGATCCGGTATTTAAAGTAGTTACATTATGCCTCTCAAAAAACACGTACGAGTTTTTCGAAAAACATGTACGTGTTTTCTTAAAAGCTAAAACGAAGCCTATCCTATTAAAAAAGTAGTATCTTTACAACCGGAAGACAGGGTGCCCCGTCTTATTATACTATTATTCATTATTAATCACTAAAACCTATAAACACTATGGGAAAATTTATCAATCCCTTCACCGATTTCGGCTTCAAGCACATATTCGGCAGGGAAATGAACAAGGACATTTTAATCGAGTTCCTGAACGACCTCCTCAAAGGGGAGCATACTATCATGGACCTGAGGATCATGAACAATGAACAATGAGCGATTGCCCGAGACAGAGCAAGGTAGGAAAGTCATCTTTGACATCCATTGCGAGACCGACAAAGGCGAGCGGATCATAATCGAGATGCAGAACAGGGAACAGCCCCACTTCAAAGACAGGGCCTTGTATTACCTCTCGCACTCGGTGGTGGAACAGGGGATAAAGGGAACATGGGACTATGAGCTGGCGGCCGTGTACGGTGTTTTTTTCTTGAACTTCACGCTAGACGAGGAGAACAGGCCAAACAATAACAGGAACGAAGGAAAGTTCCGAAGGGACATCGTGCTGGCGGACCGAGAGACCGGACAGGTATTCAACCCCAAGTTCCGCCAGATCTATATTGAGCTTCCCCGATTCAACAAAGAGGAGGAAGAATGCGAGACTGATTTTGAACGTTGGATTTATGTACTAAAGCATATGGACACATTAGACAGAATGCCATTCAAGGCACGCAAGGCCATATTCGAGCGACTGGAGCGCATCGGATCGATGGCAAACCTCACCCCCAAACAACGGGCGCAGTACGAGGCGGAGTGGAAGATGTATAATGATTATTATAACACCTTGGACTTCGCCGTCGAGAAAGGCATGAAAAAAGGGATGGAAGAAGGCATGGAAAAAGGATTGCAAAAAGGATTACAAGAAGGATTGCAAGAAGGACTGCAAAAAGGGAAAGAATCTACGGCACGTAATATGAAAGCCGAGGGAATAACCCCTCTTATCATCCAAAAATGCACCGGCCTTTCCCTTGAGGAAATAGAGCGACTATAAAACAAAATCCCTTCAGCCTCCATCCGTTTTTAACGTATAGTTATCAAAGGGAGAGACTGAAGGGATTTTTTATATTTATAAACGATCTAAAAGCTACTCCTCACGCTGCTTCTTCCATTCCTCCGCACACTCTTCCAAGGCCTTATACCAAGCCTGGCCGAACTTACGGATCAAGGGCTCCTTGAGGAACTTATAAACCGGCAATTGCTCTTTCTTTCCTAAGATCTCCGCTGCCTTACAAACGCTCCAGCGATGATAGTTCACGGCCTTGAAATCCCGATACTGAGTGACACGTATCGGGTAAAGATGGCAAGAAACAGGCTTATAGAAATCCGTCTTACCTTCCCGGTATGCTTTCTCAATAGCGCATTTACAAGTACCATCGGCGTCGTAACAGGTAAAGACACAATCTTTGCCGTTCACGATAGAGGTAACCGTATCGCCTTCCTCATCGATATAAGCTACGCCTTGCTTATGAATGACCTCTTGAGCTTTCGGGGATAAATCATCCCAGATAATGGGCAATACTTTCTGGAGCTTCGCCAACTCCGAATCCTCTAATGGAGCGCCGGAATCTCCTTCCACGCAGCATTCCCCCTTACATTTGGAAAGATCACATAAAAAATAACGCTCGATAACGTCAAGACTTACTAAAGTGTCATCTATCTGGATCATAAGATGCGCCTAGCTCTTATTTAATCAATGACTTGCCAGTCATCTCCTTCGGCTGTTTCAAGCCCAAGATGTGAAGGATTGAAGGAGCCACATCGGCCAAAATACCATCCTCTACTTTAGCGTCCTTGTTGGCTGTCACATAAACGAATGGAACAGGGTTCAAGGAGTGAGCCGTATTCGGAGTGCCATCCTCGTTCAAGGCGTGATCCGCGTTACCATGGTCAGCGATGATGATTACCTCATAGTCGTTGGCTTTAGCGGCCTCAACCGTATCGTGCAAGCAAGCGTCGATCGTTACGACCGCTTTCTCGATCGCTTTGTAGACACCCGTATGGCCTACCATATCACCGTTGGCGTAGTTCACTACGATAAAATCGAATTTCTTCGTATTGATAGCGTCCACCAATTTATCTTTCACCTCGAAAGCGCTCATTTCCGGTTTTAAGTCGTAAGTAGCCACTTTAGGAGAAGGGACCAAGATACGCTCCTCGCTATCGAACGGAGTCTCACGGCCACCGTTGAAGAAGAAAGTCACGTGAGCGTATTTCTCTGTCTCGGCGATATGCAACTGAGTCTTACCTACGTTTGCCAAGAACTCACCCAGCGTATTATTTACGTTCTCTTTGTCGAACAAGATATGAACACCCTTGAAGCTAGCGTCATACGGAGTCATACAGAAATATTGCAAGCCAGGGATCGTATGCATACCGGCCTCCGGCATATCTTGCTGAGTCAATACAACTGTAAGCTCTTTCGCACGGTCGTTACGGTAGTTGAAGAAGATCACGACATCGCCTTCCTCGATAACAGCAACCGGCTTTCCGTTCTCAACGTGAACGATCGGCTTGATGAACTCGTCCGTTACACCCTCGGCGTACGACTCTTCCATCGCTTTTACCATGCACTCGGCTTGCTTACCCTTACCTTCGACCAATAAGTCGTAAGCCTCTTTCACACGTTCCCAACGTTTGTCGCGGTCCATAGCGTAATAACGTCCGATGATAGAAGCGATCTTACCGCCGGTAGTCTTCAGATGATTCTCCAACGTCTCGATAAAACCTTTACCACTCTTCGGGTCCGTATCACGGCCATCCATGAAGCAATGTACATAAGCCTTGCTGATTCCGTATTCCTTGGCGATATCCGTCAACTTCAAAAGATGCTCCAAAGAGCTATGTACACCACCATCGGAAACCAAGCCCATGAAGTGGATCTGCTTATTATTCTCTTTCGCGTAGCTATAAGCACGTTTGATCTCCGGGTTCTCCATGATCGTATTCTCGCGGCAAGCGATGTTGATCTTCACCAAATCTTGGTAAACGATACGGCCAGCACCGATGTTCAAGTGGCCCACCTCAGAGTTACCCATTTGTCCGTCAGGCAAACCAACGTTCTCGCCAGAAGCCTGTAACTGTGAGGCTGGATAAGTTTTCAATAACTCGTCCCAATATGGAGTCGGCGTGTTAAAGATCACGTCGTCTTTACCTTTGTCACCAATTCCCCAACCATCACAGATAATTAAAAGTGCTTTTTTGCTCATGATTGCTAATTTATTATATTGATTATGTTTTTAACCTTTACGATCGCGAAGATAATCAATTCCATCGTATTATTGTTTTTCTCAATGTATTACTTTTGTGGCAGGAATGGAAAAGAATATACAAGACAAGGATTTGGGAGTCATAACGCTCCGTACCACTCCCCGGGCCACTCGATACACGCTCAAGATATCAAAAGGAAAGATAACCGCCACGATGCCACCCGGGGGAGACGAGAAACGTATGATCGCTTTTATCATGGAGAACAAGGCCCGGCTGGTAAAAGCGCTCCAGAAGCATCCGGCCCGGCCCCTGCTCGACGAAAGATCGGAGTTACAGGCTACGACATTCCGCTTGCATATCTTCCGCACCGAGCGAAGTAATTTCTACATGAGATTGGAGGATGGAGTACTGCATATCGCTTGTCCGAATGAGACTCGTTTCGAGGAGGAAGAGGTGCAATCCTTATTGAAATCCATGCTGGAGAAGGCGCTCCGCCACGAGGCGAAACGGTTGTTGCCGGAACGTATCACGCTATTGGCTAGACAACATGGATTTATGTTGACCGGGGTGAAAATCAATAATAGCAAAACGCATTGGGGAAGTTGTACAATGAAGAAGAGCATTAACCTCTCGCAATCATTAATGCTTCTTCCTTGGCATTTGGTGGATTATGTATTATTGCATGAGCTTTGCCATACGATAGAGATGAACCATAGCGAAAGATTCTGGAAACTGATGGATAAGGTGACGGACAATCAAGCGATTCGTTTACGAAGCGAATTGAAAAACTATCACATGTTGTAGAGACAGAGCACGCTCCGTCTCTACAACTAGGTAATTTGTTAGAAATTGGCTCCTACTTGCAGAATGAAAGTCCGGGGTGCGCCGACATCCATCGGGCGGGCGCTATAGCGCTTGTTTAAGAGGTTGTTCACCAGTCCTTGTACATGGATATTCTTCGTCACTTTCATCCCGACACGCATATCCATGACGAAATATCCTTTATTGTTCTCTGCCCAATAATCATGTAAGTTTCCGAATAGCATCGAGCGCATATAATCCATCAGGTTAGGCTCCGCTTTCGTACGCTCATCGACCATAAAATAATCGACCGCCAATGTCTTGCTTTTCCATGACATATTCGTTCCGATATTAAACTGTTTCCATTCCAGATCAAATACCCCCTTTACGGAATGTTTCTGGCGATATTTTAAATACTTGCTGTCATTCGATTTCGAACGCATCGCCATTAAGTCATCATTCGCTTCCTCCCCCGCGTTCCGTGAATCCACGTCCATATCGATCGGATTCGTATAAACATACCCCAAAGTATATGCCAGACGAGTATCACGGTTAAACTCATACACACCCGAGGTAGACAAGTCTACCCCATAAATCTCCGCCCGGCCTACGTTCGTGAACTGAGCGCCGATTCCTAAGCCGTCGCCGCTAGAGAACGCATTGAACAACTTGGAAAGCCCATCGATATAATCGAAGGTCTTATTATTAAACAGGCCGAAACGGAACTCGATCATATCCTTGTAACGGGTATAAAAGCCGGCCACATCGATAAAGCCCTTCAAATTGCCGAACTTATAGCCTTGCTTGAAACCAAGTTCGGCATTATAACCTTGCTCCGCTTTCAATTCAGCGTTCGGGAAAGCTCCCACACCTCCGATATCCTTCAGGATAAACTTCTCCGTAACGGACGGATAACGGTATCCCTGTCCGAAAGATGCCCGGATAAAACTATACTCACCCAATTCATAATTCAAGCCTCCACGGAAAACAGGTTTTACCGGAACCTTCGCCCCGAAAATCTTCGTCTCCGCTTCCCGGTAGAAATCATCCACCCGGTAATATTCCAGACGAACACCGACCGAGACGTTCAAACGATCGATAAACTTATGGTCATATTGCAGGAAAGTAGCCACATTATCGCTACTATGCTGTCCGGTCACCTTCGAATCCGCATGGATACGCTCGTAAGTACCGCCTACGGTGAGCTGTGAGTTATCAAATTTCTTGCTGAATTGATAGTCCAGATTATAGGAATAGGTATGATCCGTAGCCTCCGGCGCTTTTTTCTCCATCGGTTTCATGGCATCTACCAACCAAGCCCCTACGTTATTCTTATCGGGTAGCGGAGTACGTCCCATCACCCAAGAAATCAAGTCCATATAATCCGCCGAGGTAGCTGTCGGGAAAAAATGATTTCCCAGCTTGCCCAATTCAGCCATCAATCCGCTCACCTTCCCGTTCATCACCTCCGGCAAATACGGTAAGAAGGTCGGCAATAACTCGGTTTGCCAGTTTTGCGCCATATTGATAATCTCCGGGACGGATGAGATATCAAAACCCATATTATTCGTTATGTCAAAAAGAGACTTATCCGTAGTATGCGTGATGATACGGCTTCCCCGATGGAAGAAACGCCCCTTGAAACGATGAGTCGTCCCTTTTTCCGAATTCGTATAATTCAAGAAGGGATCTATATAAAATGTATTCTCACGGCGTCCCATATTCGCCAGCGGAGATTGAATATAGGGTTCCTCCGGAGAACGCCAGATAAAGAAACCGGTATAATCGTTATACAAATAATTCACGTTCACGCCATAGTTCAACCCCTGTACCCGGGGATCGTGATACGTAAGATTCCCACCGACCCGGACACGGCGATTGTAATTACCCTGCCGATACCCGTCGTCCAAGAATGTATTAGCCCCCACTGTCAAATCAAAATTCTTGATCCTACGAGAATGAGAGAGATCCAAGCCTCCATATAAAGGCGTCCCGTCTTGGCGCGGCTTCCCATACAATCCTCCTTGTACGTTCACCTGTGTTACCGGATCCAATCCGGGGCGTTTCGTTTTCACGTGAATCAAACCATTCAAGGCAGAAGAGCCATATAATACGGAAGAGGCCCCTTTCAGTACCTCTACTTGATCGACGTTCTCCATCGGGATCATATTCCAGTTTATCTCGCCGGAACCCGGAGTTAGCACCGACATTCCGTCCACCAGAATCAAGCAACGGCTACCCACGCCATAGGTCCATCCCGTACCACCGCGTACGGAAGGTTGCCGGTCCGTCACGTCCACACCGGAGATATTCTTCAATACGTCCGTTAAATCTTTCGGAGACTGACGAGTGATATCTTTCGCTTTCAGTAATTCCATAGAGACGGTAATATCGCTTAGCTTTTGCTCATAACGCCCGACGCTCACGACGACCTCGTCCATCATGTTTGAGTTTGTTCGCAAGGATACGTCATGCGTCAAGAACTCTCCCGGATCTACTTTCACGGGAACGCTCAACGTTTCATATCCCAGATAGCTAAAAGTCAATACAGCGTCGCCATCCGTCACTTTCAGCTCATAATAACCGTTTATATCAGACACAGTTCCTCTCGTACCCCCTTTGTCCTTATAAAAAACGTTTACCCCGGCTAAAGCTTCCTTGCTCTCCGCATCCTTAATATACCCTTTCACGTCTTGGCCGAAAGAGGCATGGGTTATCAAGAGAAGAAATAATATCAATTTGTAAGTATTCTTCATATCCAAATTATATTTCGCACAAATATAAAGGTTTATTCCATACCGCTAGACAGGTATTTAAAAACAGACCAAGAAGTCCTGTAAATAGACTATACTCTTTTTATTGCGCTAAGGAGAACCGTAAACTAATACCATAGTTCGAGTTCGATGTCGGGTAAGAAGATGTGGACACGATCGGCTCATTGATCTGTAAATCATAGAACGCTCTCAATGTCAAGGCACGACTTAACCCGTAATCCGCAGAGAACTGGATGGTCTTGGCGATATTCCCGCTGGTAGCCTGCGTAAACTGATCCTCAATCTTACGGATCAACGATTGCATTTTACGGTAAGAGAAATCTAAGCGGATCGTAAGATCATTACTGAAGTCGCGTGTCTTTTTCATTTTCAACACCTTGTTAAACTCAGTCAACTTATATCCTACTCCTATCACGAATTCGTTGGAAAGCGCTTCCACCAATTGGTAAGAGGAAATATTCAAGCTTAAGTTACGAGTCTTGCGCAACTCAAATTTACCCGCGTAATTCAGCCGGTACCGCAGCACTGTCATGACGGCGGCGAACGAAAACCAGACAGCCGCCGCGGTGGTGAGGATTATCAGCAGCCTTTTGCCGGTCAGCCATTGTTCCATGGTTTTTATCATAGTATGAACGTTTCCTTTATCATCAGGGTGGCAATATACATGAGCACGCTGGGAATCAGGGAAAAATGAATCCGGGAGCGGGCAGAGGGAAGTACATAGGGAATAACCATGCAGAGAAAGATTCCAAGCCAGATGCCCAAGAAGCTTTCCAGTGAAATCTGTCTCACAAAGTCCAGTGTCACAAAGGGAACATGACTGGCCAAAAGGAACATGGTATTTGTCAGCAGCCAGCTGGCAATGGTCAGTTTTCCAAGGCCGCAGCAGAATGGAGACAACTGGAAATCGTGTTTCATCGTTTGAATCATAGGATTCTCCTCCTTTAAACTGTATAGTAATCATACGATTGGAAAATGTAAAGATGCTGGAAGCAACTGTAAGAAAAATTAGAAAAACCTTAATAAAATCCGCCGTCTCCGGGAGGTAAGATATATGTGGGAAAAAGAAAACAAGGTGAGGCAATATATACTCCCTATTGGATATACAGTGGTGATGACCCTGTGTGTACCTCTTCACATGATGCTGTTGGAGTGTGCTTTACTGGCAGGCAGCGGTAACGCAGAAAGCAGCTCCTGGCTGGGCCTGGGCCTTTACGGAGCAGGG
>ENA-OPTX01000869-OPTX01000869.1-human-gut-metagenome-genome-assembly--contig:-NODE-869-length-13302-cov-2.299011_pt1 | contig 13302 bp, 8 predicted proteins | sample MGYA00241465_ERZ501922 | MGnify/ENA primary metagenome ERZ501922 (study PRJEB25962, sample SAMEA2042399) | human gut metagenome | biome: human gut; feature: human-associated habitat; material: faeces...
CGGCAAATTCTTACAATTCTAACGCTGTTCATGTTCTTTATGCGGGAGAAAAGTTCGCTTTTTTGTTAATGTTTTGCTTGCAGTTTTATGGTATCCAACTTTACCAGTATCAAAATAGCATCGGTTTACTACTGCAACAACAAGCAAAAATCAGCACCATTTGCAAGCCATATTACTTCACAAAAGATCATTCAGAAACAGAACTTATTGCAAAATAATCGTCTAATTTATTTTGATTATACCAGAGTATTCTTTCAAACTCAAGAGAAACGTCATCTGAAAAATCTACTCTCGGCACACAGGATCAGGCAGGGATATTAAAGTACTTCAGATACGCCCGGAAACGATCCTGTGCCGTCAGGCAGGTATCGGCCAGATATCCTTTGATGTGCGGCCAGTGCCGTAAGCCGTTGTAGTAGAACATTTCTTTTCGTTCTTCAGATGTACCGGATTTCAAAATAAAGTGGAGTTGTTTGATGTACGTTTCGGTAAGTTTGCCGTCGTTCTCTTGGATAATGTAGTCTACGGCACGGAAATGATTGGTGGTTTCGATGATGTCGTCTACATTAATCGCTTCATCCGTCACTCCGATCGTGTTGGTTTTCCATCTATCGGCAAGTTTGATAGTGACATTATATCTACAAAGGTAGTATTTCTTGCTGATATCGGCAAGAAATACTACCATATACTGCATTTACCGTTATGGAATTACAATTTGAAACTACTCGGTTTGATATTCCAACCTTTCACAACGAATGTCGGTTCGGATGGCATATCGCTTGCGGCTGTTTCTATGATGACGGTTTTACTTTCTCCCGGTAAGAGCGAGAAGAAGTTGTCTGTGTAGAAACTGGGGCGCACCGGCTTTTTGTCCTGACCAAGCAATTGAAGCTGGGTGAAGAATGCTACGGTTGAAGAAGGGTTCTTTATTTCAGCTTTAATGAAATGCCGATCACCTTCTTGATAAGTTTGGTAGCGAGTCTTCAGTTGCACCTGTTTCAATTTCGACAGATCTTCGAAGCCGGATGAGGTCGGGCCTGTTAAGGTCTTGCGTCCTTCATACTTGTCGTTGGAACGCCAGTAGAATGTATTGGCGACTTCTTTCCCTTTCGTGTCGAACAGGCGTAGTTTTATGAAATGGACCTGCGTGATGTTTTGGGGAAAATCGATTGTGAAGATATCGTTTACGACACCGTCTTCCGGGATATCGATCTTTTGGCTTTTGCCCCATACCTTTTTGCTGTTCAGGTCGTACACTTCGGCAGTTACTTTATAGTCCTTGAATGCCTGGTAGTAGTCATTATAAACAGAAACCGTATTTTTCAAGTAATCAAACTGTGCGTGAAGCGGTTCCAATGCGTTCTGAGTATGATATAAAGAGGCGGTCGGTTCCAAAGAGTAGTCCCACATACGGGCGCAAACCTGACTGACTGGGCAGTTGTGATACCAGAACAATAACCCTGATGCGTAGCGGTCTCCATAACCGAATTTGTTATAGTTCCAGACTTCCCAGATCGATTTTGAGTTCATCGCACCGACCGCCTGACCTTTGGTGGCAAACTCTTCGATGGAAGAGGAAGGGCCATAATGGTTGGTAAGGTCCGTGTACATGGTCGACATCAGATGGAATCCTCCGCCATCATGATAATCCCATACCTCCTTATTGATCGGCCAGAGGTCTTTCTCGTCCATTACTTCGCGGAGTGTTTCGACTGTCGGGATAGTGGGCGAACCATATTCCGGGTTGAAGCCATCGACACGGCTACCGCGTTCGGATGCTGTATTCTCGTAGTGCTGCATCGGGTTTACCTGTTTGTAAGGGCTGCCGTCGTGCATGCCGTCACATTCCGACTGCATCTGGTAACCGCGTGTCCCGTCCAGTTTCATGATCAGGTCTTTTGCTCCTGGCATTTCCGTGCTTTCATTAGACGAAACATAGTAGGCCAGTGAAGGATGGTTGCGCAGGCGTTTTACGGTTGCCTCGACGTTGCTCAGGTATAGATCTTTATCCTGCGGATGTTTGGTGTCTCCGGTCATCCAGAATTCCTGCCAGACAAGGAGTCCCATTTCGTCGCATAGCTGGAAGAAATAGTCCGATTCGGCAATGCCGCCGCCCCACATGCGGATCAGGTTGATACCGGATTGTTTTGTATAGCGCAATTCTGCATAAGTACGTTCGTCGGAGGTACGGAGCATCCCTTCCGGAATCCAGTTGGTTCCCCGGATGAAAAGTTTCTTGCCGTTCACATAGAATTGGCGGGATTTGTCCGGTGTATTCTGGTCGGATGTGATTTCCCGGATACCGAAACGGGTTTTTGTCTCATCGGACACTTTACCGTCTATGCTTACGGTCAGTTTCAGTTCGTACAGTTCCGGATTCCCTTTGAAGATCGGCCACCACAGACGTGGGTTCTTGATTGTCAGTTGTGGGAATTCTTCCGGAGTAAAACAAATTTCCTTTGTTTCTCCTCTGAATAGGTTCAGGTCTTTGCTGAACGTGATGTTTTCGCCGATGATTTCTCCTTTGACCGTGCATTTTATGCCACGCTGTGTCGGGTTTGTCACTTCTACGCTGACAGTTTCTTTTGCCAGGTCGTAGTTGGGTTTTGAAAGTTCGGATTTGATGAACGGATGGCGGATAACTGCTTTATCTGTGGCATAGAGACTGATGTTTTTCCAGATGCCGGTATTACGGTCGCGGATGCCGTCGTTGAAGGTGAAATCCCAACCGACACTCATCAGCATGGTTGTGTTCAGTCCGATGTTACCGTCTCCACCATTGTGAAACTCGCCGGCAGCTCCCCACTGCTTCGGTTTGATGGTTCCCGGCATATCGACCGGATAAACCTTGATTGCCAAGGCATTCTTCTGACCGATACGGGCGAAGTCGGTGATATTGATATACTCCGGTTTGAACATGCCGGACATATTGCCAAGCAGATAACCGTTTACCCATATTTCGGCACGATAATTGATACCGTCTACCTGAAGCCAGACGATTTTGTCTTTATAGTTTTCCGGTACGTCAAATTCCGTGCGGAACCAATAGGTGTAGAACTCGCGTCCTGTTTTGGCAAGATCTGGGATGATATTCCGGTCTAACTTGTTGTTCATGCCATAATAAGGCTCCGGATACATCTTGTTGTGGACAAGGGAATTCAGGACCGTACCCGGAACGATTGCCGGCATCCATTTTCCGGTCTGATAGCCTGGTTGTGAGATTTTTTCAGCCGGATCTTTCGTCTCGTCGGCCTTATGCATCTGCCAGGTAAAACTTCCGTTATGTCCTTCTTTCGAATCCAGATATATTTTATCCGGGTTTCGGTAATAATTGGGTGTCTGAGCTTGCATGAAGCAGGCAGACACAAGTAAAAATATTCCTGTAAAAATGTTTTTCATAAATTATTCTTTTAATTCGGGATCTGATCGCCAGGAGTTTTCTTGGCCGGATCGTAAATAGCTACGCTGACCTGAGAATCTGCACATCCGTAATAGAGATACCATTTGTTTTTGAAAAAGACCAAACCTTCGATAAAGACGGTTCCGTCGACATACTGTCCGCTCTTTTCGAATGAAGCCATCGGACGGAAGAAAGGAACGTCCAGACGTTGCAGAACCTTCATCGGTTCCTTCGGATCGGTCAGAATCTGTCCGGCACAGTAAGCTCCGGCTGTGAAACGCTTGTCGCGCTTGCTGTCGTTTGTCTGGTTCTTGCCGTTATAAAGCAAGACGATACCTTTGTCTGTCAGGATAGCGGGAGGACCACACTCTGTCAAGGCGCTGTCGAAATATTGGGGACGGGGTTTGATGACAGTCGCCAGTTCATTTTTTTCGTCCAATATCGGTGTCCAGTTGACCAAATCGTCGGAGGTTGCTGCGTAGACCGCATGTTCCCCCCAATACATGAAGTATTTTCCATCGATTTTCGTCAGCACTTGTTTCCCGTCTTTGATCGTTGTCACCATGGAACCGGATTTGCAGAAAATGTCTTTGAAACGTCCGTTGTAGGCTTTAGCAAAAGCAGGTCCATGTTTTTCCCATTTGACCAGGTCATGTGAGGTGGCGATGCAGAGGCGTGCTACTTTCCGGTTCCAGGAAGTGTAGGCCATGACATACAGACCGTCTTCCGTCATTGTCACACGTGGGTCTTCGCAACCGCCTTCCCATTCGTATTCCTTCATATTATCTTTGTCCGGGTACATGACGGGGGTCTTCCTGCGTTTCATGTGGATACCGTCTTCGGATTCTGCTAATCCGATACGTGAAGTACGTTTACCGATTCCTGTTGCAGAATTGTCCTCAGCTCGGTAAAGCACATATATTTTACCGTCTTTTACGGTTGCTGCGGGATTGAACACATCGCTCTCTTCCCATCCTATTTTTTTGTCCTGCATGGGACAGTCGAATTGATTGGAAGGATTGGGAGTAATGATCGGATTGGCTTTTTCCGGTCTGACAAAGCCGCCTAAAGCCCAGTCCGGTAATACATTTTGGCTATACCCGAATAGGGGGAGAACTGCCAGACTGATGAGTAAGATACTTTTTTTCATGCTCTAAAGAATAAAAAAGGCACAGAGATCCAAACAAAAAGGATATCTGTGCCAAAGGTTATTTATTGTACAATCGTTTCTATAATGGTACTGTAGTTGACTGCGCCTTCTGTTTTAGCACCGACACGTACATATATTTTGTTGCCATTTGCTTGTATTTTGTACAGATTGTCCTGATAGGTTTTATCGTTTTCCAGATCGAAAACGATCGTCCCTTCCTGCTCTTTAACGGTCTGCTTTCCTGCTTGGTTGGCATTTCCATTATCAACACCCGGAGCAAAATTCCAGTAGCCGTACACTTCGGATACCTTGAAATTGCTGTTTGTCGGATTCACCTTGTATGTAATCGTGATTTTTTTACCCGTAACCTGGGCCGAAGCGTTGATTCTTGCATACGGAGTTGCTTTCAGATCCAATGTTGTTTGTCCTTTTACGGTTACAAATTCTTCGCAAGGAGAAACAAACGGACCGTTTACAACAATTTTATAATCACAGTTGAACAACTTCGCGTTTTCGTATGAACCATCCATCTTTGCATAGAAATCGACCGATTGTGTTGCATCTGTGTTCTGTTCGAACATATTAATAATAACACCGGTAGATCCTTGGACAGGCAGTGGTATCGGTTCATTCGTTTCCGCATCTAAGATTTGTCCTTTGATGCCTCCGTTGGGGGATTCATAATTATCCATATCGCTCAAACAACTTGTGAAGCATAATGAGCAAACGGCCATCAGTAATAAACTTATCTTTTTCATATCAAATTTCTAAATTATATGATTAATTGGTATAGCCCGGGTTCTGAATGAGATTCGGATTTGAATTCATATCGTCTTGGTTGATTTTTGTATAATAATTTTTTTCCAAGAAGATTCGTAATTGTTTAGGGGTGTTACGTCCTCTTTCAAATACATATTTACCATCACGAATATCATACCAAGGATACAAAGCCGTTCCTCTGAATCCATTCAGCCCGCCTTGTGTCACATCCAAGTGAGCAATTCTCCAACGCTTCATGTCCCAGAAGCGATGGCCTTCGAATGCCAGTTCCACTCTGCGTTCGTGGCGGATCTTTTCCATATTGATGTTTGACAATAAGGCAATTCCGGCACGTTCGCGGATCTTGTTAACTGCATCCAAAGCTTCGGATGATTTGTTCAACTCCATTGCAGCTTCCGCCAAATTTAGATAAATTTCTCCTAAACGGAAAACCGGCCACGGAGTTTCTGACTTACCCATATTCATATCGGTCAATGTTTCGTCCCAGAATTTCTTCTGATAGAAGCCTGTTTTGGAGGCATCTCCGGTATCGGATCCACCATCTTTTCCAGATGTACTATAGGTGACTCCGTTGATTTCAACCGTATTACCACCATCCGGCTGGCTGGTTGCTACATGTCTCTTATTATCGTTTTCGATGACACCTCTTTTCCATTCGATCTTTGTGCTTTGGCAAGGAGAGCCGGGCAGATATACGGATGCGAACAAGCGTGGGTCTTTATTGGCAAATACTTCGTATGGATCATCGAAACGAAGAGGTTTGCCGTTTTCTTCCAACTTCAGAGTTCCTTTGGAACCGTCTACATATTCATATGCTTCCACCAATTCAAGTGTCGGGGCGATACCGCATCCCCAACCACCGGCACGATAAGAGAACGGTGCGTTACGTTTGTCCCAGTCGTGACCTTTGCCTCCTGCAACGTTATATTGCTTCTGGAAGATATATTCTCCGTTATCACCGTTACCTTTCAGGAACATATCACAAAAGTTCTGTGCTTTGTTGTCAGGCTTGTTGTTATACAAGGCATATTTGCCAGAAGTAATGATTGCTTTAGATGCCTCGTAAGATGTTTGGAAAAAGCGATCGGCTTCGGAAGCGGGGATACCTACAAGTCCTTCTTGCTGGACCGTTCCGTAGCGGGCAATGGAACCGGCATACAAAGCAGCTCGTGAACATAAAGATAATGCAACATATCTATTTGCTCTGTATTTGGCTTCTGCCTCTCTTGTTTCGGGAAGATCTTGTGCGGCTTCTTGGCATTCTTTTACGATAAAATCATAAATTTCAACTTCTTTGTTGCGAGGAACCATCAGAGCTTCCAAATTATTGGGATCATACTGCTGCGGTTCATCGATAAGAGGTACACCTCCGTATCGCTTAACTAATGTGAAATAGTGCATGGCACGTAAGAAACGGGATTCGGCTAACAGCAGTTTCTTTTCAGAATCCGATAAGGCCGTTGCTTCCTGTAATTGGTAGATAAAGTCGTTGCAATTTCGTATATTCTTGTATCGATCGGAGAATTTCTGTTCGAACAACGCGTCTTCGTATGTGTATGTCGCATTTCCGTTATCGAAAAGAGGATCTTTTTGGAAAGAACCTTGCGCTTCGTCAGACATGGAAGAGGCGTTTTGTAAACGCCATGCATCACGATACCAGTAATTGAAATCTTCTAAGTTCAGACCGTCATATAAATTAACCATTACACCGTTGATCAATTTAGGGTCTTGCCAAACCTGTTCAGGAGTGATGATGTCGAAAGATTCTTTATCAAGGTAGTCGGCACATGCTGTCGTACCTAACAAAAGTAATCCGCATCCGATATTTTTTATGATTGTTGTCTTCATCATTTCTTTTTTTAGAATGTTAGATTAACACCGAAATTAAATGTTTTCATTTGCGGGTAATAGCGGAACATGCTTTCGCTATTTTCCGGGTCCATATATTTCATGATACCTGTGCGGCTTGTTATTGTTGCAGTATTGAAACTGTTTACATAAACACGCAGGTTTTCAATGCCGGCCCTTTGCATCCATTTTTTAGGGAAGGTATATCCGATTTCGATAGTTTTCAGACGTAAATAATTAGCTTTTTGTCTGGTCCATGTATTTTTGCTGGCATTTGCTGAAAAGCCTGTAGGACGAAGAGCGGGCATATACCCAGGAATCCATTCGCTACTCATGTCGGAAGGATCTTCTCGATGCCAACGATCCAGGTTCAGAGTAATACCATTTCCAAGACCTTGCTGGATGAATGGAGCCATAAAGTCACCAGTTGTGAAAACCTCATGTCCGGCTGCACCTTGGAAGAATACAGTCAAATCGAAGCCTTTGTACTCTCCGTAAAGATTCAATCCATAATACATACGAGGTGTATTGCCGAATCCGATAGGTTGATCGTCTTTACCGTCTATGATACCATCATTATTCCAATCTTCGAATTTCAAGTCGCCAGGCATTAGGGATTTATTTCCATTGTTGTCCTGTACTGGTGAATTCAGTATTTCTTCGTAACTTTGAAATTGTCCGATGCAGACTTTACCCCATTGAATATCTTTATAACGATCGTTACTGTTATTTCTCCAATTGTCATACATATTGGCTGAAGCCGCACGTTCTACATGGCGATTATAATTACGTGTTGTAGAAAAATTCGCTTTTACATCGTATGTAAAGTCTCCAATAGTTTTACGGTGTCCCAACACAATTTCAAATCCTTGTGTTTTATCAGAATTGAGATTCTCTTGTGGTAAAGATTGACCGAAAGTGGTCGGTAATGTTAGTATACGAGTAGCTAGCAAGCCGTCTCTTTTTCGGATGAAGTAATCAAATTCCACGTTTATCAAACCGGATAAAACAGAAGCTTCAAATCCTACGTTGGCTGTTGTTGATTCATACCAAGTTAGGTTTGTATTAGGCATTCCTTTATCTTTAGCTCCGTTTGTAAGTCCTCCGGATCCAAGAACATAATTACCAGATGGATAGGTGTAACCAGTTAAGTATTGATAGGCGGCAAAATCACCTTCATCTCCCACTTTACCATAAGAGCCCCTGATTTTGAAGTTATCGAACATCGGTAAAGATTCTTTGAAAAAATCTTCTTCAGAGATTCTCCATCCTAAAGATCCTGCAGGGAAAAAGCCCCAACGTTTTCCTGGTGCAAATTTGTAGGAACCGTCATATCTGAAACTGAATTCTGCCAAATATTTACTGGCAAAAGCATAGTTTATTCGTCCGACTAATCCTGTATGTGCAGAAACGGATGCTTTACCATCATTATTTATATTTGTCTTGTCTCCTGCACCGATCTGATCAATGGCTCCAACTGTAAATTGACGATAGGCTTTGACCCAGTCTGTCCGATCATTGTAAAATTCCCATAAGGCTAATACCCCAACGTCATGCTTTCCGAATGTATTTTTATAGTTTAAAGAAATCTGCCCGTTAGGTTTGAAATAATTGTCAGATTGTGTTGTCAATTCGGATATAGTGTGACTGCCTGATTTGTTATAAACATCATTAACGGCGTCATATGTATACTCATAATATTCCTTATACCATTTACGACTGTATTTATTGTTGTAGTCATAGGATAATAATGCTTTAGCAGAAAGACCTTTTACCCAAGGTACTTCCCAGTTTAGAGTGATTGATCCGTTAAATTCACGGCGATCTCTTCTGTCATAACCGACATTGTCGATATCGGATAGATGAACGGGATTACCTTTATCTCCAGGATTTGACCAATAATCTGGATTGTTGTTGGCATAAATCGGGAAAATAGGTTTAGCCATTTGAATACTACGACTTAGCGGTTCTGCTTCATAAGGTTTCATTCGTGTATCCAAGCGTCCGCTTAATTGTAGATCTACCGTGAAACCTTTGACTATTTCGGCACTGATATTGGAGCGTACGTTATATTTTTTATAATTAAATGCTTTGGACTTGTAAATTCCTTCTTGATCGGTGAAACCAAGGGAGAAGAAGTATTTCACTTTTTCTGCACCTCCCGATACGCTTAAATTGTGGTAGGTAGTGGGAGCTGTTTTTCGAATGACCTCATCATACCAATCAGTTGTTCCAATCCCTTGTTTGAAACGTTCCAAATCTTCAGCCGAATAGGGCGCGGATACTCCGATATTCTGTTGAGCTTCATTATACAAAGTCGCATACTCGTATCCATTGTAATATTCTGGATAACGGGTGATATTTTGTAAACCGACATATCCGTTATAGTTGATCTTGGGTTTCCCAATTTCCCCCTTTTTGGTTGTAACAAGGATCACACCATTTGCACCTTTAAAACCGTAAACGGCGGCGGAAGCATCTTTCAAGATACTGATCGATTCGATATCGTTTGCATCGATTTGTTTGAAATCTCGTTCCACACCATCTACGATAACTAATGCATTACCAAAACCACGAATATCAATGCTTGCATCGTCGTCACCCGGAGCACCGCTTCTTTGTACGGCACGTAAACCTGGCAACTTACCTGCTAACGCATTACTGACATTCGGAGTCTTGACAGTTGCAATATCCTTGGCTTGAAGTGAAGCAACCGATCCTGTTACGGATGCACGTTTCTGGACACCGTAACCGACAACGACTACTTCATCCAATGCTTGTGAGTCCTCGACTAATTTAATCTGGATATTTGTCTTGTTGTTGACCGCAATTTCCTGATCCTTGTAGCCGATATACGAAATGACCAACGTTGCGTTCGGTGCTACATTCAATGTGAAATTACCGTCCATATCGGTAATCGTACCGTTTGTTGTTCCTTTTTCTACCACATTGGCACCTGCGATAGGGCCTAATGCATCTTCAACCACACCTTTCACTGTGTGTTTTGCTTGTTGTGGGCTGCCTGTTGCTCCTGCTGGTGAGAGAACGATGTAAGAACCTTCGATTTTGAAGGATACATTGTTGTCGAACAGGTTCTGCAATACTTCCTGTAAAGAAGTATTTTGGGCATTTACTGAGACTTTTCGGTTAACATTTACGTTCTTGTTGTAAATGAACAGTAAATTAGTCTGGCTTTCAATGTCGTTCAAGATGTTTTCCAGCCGGACATTGTTTTTGTTAAGAGTGATGCGTATGCTCTGTGAACTTACCGTTTCTGCTTGTGCGCACATGGCACAGGAAAGGAAGAACAGAGATGTCATCTTTAAAACACGAGATACACAAATTTTTCTTTTCTTCATCTTTGTGATAGTTTAATAAATGATATTAGATTGAAACTTCATTTTTACATTGGACATGGTTTGCCCGTCATTCTGATTATCTCCTTTTCATAGGCTTATCTATTTAATTGTTTATTGAATGCGAATTTCAGTTCCGCTCTCTCGCTCGAAGGTGAAGTGAGCATCTTGTTGTAAAGCTCTCAACACCTGCTCAATCCCGTCGGATATACGGAACTTCCCACTACATGCATAATTGTCGAGCGTATGATTGTCGATAATTATTCGGATACCGATCTTGAAGATAGGTTCCCAAACAGGATATTTCAGTTCATGATGACCGCAAACCGGAAATTTCATCAAATCCTTGAAATTGATATCCTTAAAAGTGATAAGTCCCTCTTTCCAACTATATGGATTGAAGTCGGTGATGGGAGTGACCGTCAGTTTTCCGTTGTTGAGACTGACTGTATTATTGGGTTCTAACACAACTGATTCGTCTGGCTGTGATTTGTCGGTAACTTTTACGCTGCCTTGTATGAGGGCTGTGGAAAATTCATTTTCGTTATAGGCTTCCACATTAAATTGTGTTCCTAAGACTTCCACTTCGCAGCGGCCTGTATTGACAATAAACTTTTTGTTTCTATCCTTGGCTACATCGAAAAATGCTTCTCCTTTTAAACGGACTTCTCTTGTATTTCCGTTAAACGAAGCCGGATAAGAAAATTCCGACCGGGCATTCAGCCAGATATGAGTCCCGTCTGAAAGCGTTACTTCAACCCGTTGTCCGGCAGGAACTTTAATTGTGTTGAGCGCTATTTCTGGCTGGATACTTTTAGTGGTGAATACCGGAATGTTATATAATAAGAATAGGGCGATAACAGCAGCGGCAGCACTTCCGATCCATTTCCAGAGTGGTACGGACTGCTTGCGGACATGATTTCCTTTTTGAAAAGCATTTAATTGGAGTGCGTCGAACAGGGCACGTTCATGATAGAAAGTTTCTCTGTTCATTTTATCGGCATTTACCCATTGGCGGATCTGAGTCAGCTCGTTATCTGTGGCCTCTCCGTTAAACATTTTATGTAGTAACTTCTGTTCCATTTTTTCCTGTTTCTATTATTAAGGGCGAACGGGAGGAAAAATACCCTAAAGGGAAAACGAACTATTTTTTATCTCTTGGCAAGAGGGTTTATTTTCACTGTCTGGTTAACGTGAAAATATTTAGGGAGTATAAAAGAAGTCCACCACAAATAGCAGACAAGGAAGGTAGTCTTTTAACTCTTTGCGTAGTAAATTCAGAGCTTTACTGATATGGAATTCGATACTCTTCACTGAAAGGTTGGTTTCCTTGGCTATTGTTTGGTAGTTTTTCCCTTCGTATCGGCTCATGATAAAAATATGTCTGGACTTTTCCGGTAGTTTGGCCAGTGCTTGGTTGACAAGTTCTTGTACTTCATTGCTGAACAATGTCTCCGGCTCACATGCTTCCAGGCTGGAGATGCGCATTTGTAGTTCCCATTCTTTGTTGGACAGTAAGTTTTCAGCGATGTTATTCCAGGTTCGTTCACGTTGAAGGTAATCCAGGCATTTGTTTTTTAGGGTGACTAATATATATAAGGGTATGTCTTTGACTTCTTCTAACCGATGCCGGTTCTCCCAGTAATACATCAGGCTTTCCGTCACCAGGTCTTCTGCTGTTTCTTGATTATATGTGTAAGAATAGGCGAACCGAATGTATCGGTCCCGATGGGTGACGAAAATATTATTGAATCGTTTTATGTCCGCTTTCTCATCCATGATGTGTTGTTCGAATGGATTTAGTTCTAAGGGAACTATGGATTTTGTGGGGGAGATTAGGACGGTAATGGTACTTGTTTTCACCCGGTGAATAGTTGTTTGCAGAAAAAAATGACGTTTTTTATATTTGTCCCCTCAAATTACCGACTGTGAAAAAGAATTTTACTTATTTTTGTCAGATAAACAACCATAGTTCCCTTAGTACTAAGGTCACAATCCTCTCATTATATTATCAACTTTGTACATTCTTAATTGTCGACAACGCGGAAGGCGGGCAGATATATCGTTTGTCAGGGTCGGAGGCCAACCGAGCTGTTTGGCGAGTTGTAAAGCTATGCATTAGCATTCGTAACCAATAGGGTTATTGTTGAAAAATAGTCATTGTTGATTATCAGTCGTTTATGGTGAAAGATGAAAGATAAAAACAGCTTTTGGTAAAAGTTTATGAAAAATGAATTAAAAAACGCCGCCTTTAAGGTGACGTTTTTTAATTCAAACTCGGAAAAGTTTTACAAAAAGGGCATTTAACCTATCACCTATCACCCGAGGAAGGAGGAAAATCTGTGTCGTCCGCTTCAGGGAGGATGCTTTTCATCTCGTCTGTCGTGCGTTCGACAACCAGCCAGATATTGCCATGTCTTGTCCGTGTGCAGGTATACCCCAGTTCTTTCAGTGCTATGCCGACCTGCACCGCGTTCAGCCGGATACTACCGCCGAAGCGGGTGACGATCTGGCTGGCGGTGACGTAAGTCCCCTTTTCGTAATCGACGGGGTGGCGGTAGTACATCAGGATCAGTTCGCGTGCGGGGTTGGGCGTTTCGAAACGGCGGTTCGCGAGGTTCAGCTCCTCGATCTCGTGGTCCCTGTACCAGTAGCGGAAATCGTTGTCGAGCAGGTGTTTCGCCTGTGCGTACAGCCCTTCGTAGTCGATATGGGCGGTCCAGGGGTTGTCGATCGCCGTGACCTCGAACGGCAGCCAGCGACGGTTG
>ENA-OPTX01000873-OPTX01000873.1-human-gut-metagenome-genome-assembly--contig:-NODE-873-length-13270-cov-3.326220_pt1 | contig 13270 bp, 10 predicted proteins | sample MGYA00241465_ERZ501922 | MGnify/ENA primary metagenome ERZ501922 (study PRJEB25962, sample SAMEA2042399) | human gut metagenome | biome: human gut; feature: human-associated habitat; material: faeces...
ATGGGTGTATCGGTGCGAATTCTGCGGAACCTGGCATCTCACACATCGCGATCCAGCGCTAAAGGGCGTTGCCAATCGCTGTTGCAGTATCTTTTAATATCATTCGATATTGCTGACATTGCAACAAGAAATCTCAATAGAAGATTGCAAAAAAGATTGGCTATCATGCGATATGTGATAGCCAATCTTTTTGTATTTTTGGGGGAATATCAATCGCCATATATCGACAATATATTGCGATAATCCAAGAATATTTGATGATTAGTCGGTGATGTCGGCTTTGTAGAAGTTCACGTAGGAACGGCTCGGCGTCGGACCGCGCTGACCCTGATAATGCGAGCCGGTGCCTTGCGAACCGTACGGATGTTCGGCGGGGGAGCTGAGCTGGAAAAAGCACATCTGGCCGATCTTCATGCCCGGCCACAACTTCACCGGCAATGTCGACACATTCGACAATTCCAACGTGATATGACCCTCGAAACCAGGGTCGATGAAGCCTGCGGTGGAATGTGTGAGAATGCCCAAGCGGCCCAGTGAGCTCTTGCCTTCCAGGCGGGCGGCAATCGTCGGATCAAGCTTCACGTACTCCCACGTGGAACCCAATGCGAACTCACCCGGATGCAGAATCCACGGTTCGCCCGGAGCCACCTCGAACTGCTCGGTCAGCTCGCCCTGATTCTCAGCCGGATCGACATACGTGTACGCATGATTGTTGAACAGACGGAAGAAACGGTCCAAACGCACGTCAATGGAAGCGGGCTGCACCATTTCCGGGGTCCATGGATCGAGTGAAATATGACCTTCGGCCTGCGCGGCGAGAATGTCGCGATCGGACAGCAGCATCGAAACTCCTTATTGCCAGGCACGCGAATGTGCCGGTATGGCGCTCGCCAACATTCGAACGTTCGCATGGTTGAGCGTGCGAATGCCGGCAATTGCGAAATGATTATTAGCTGGCTCTAGTCTAACGCGGTATCGCTATATCGTGGCTTATATCGGGTTGTAACGATTGCCGTGTGCTTGGTACGCAAAATCCGTTGCATCGGATTTTTCTGCAGGATTTTTCTACGGGATTCTTCCGCAGGATTTCTTACAGGATTCCCGGCGCGATATCGTGCGCGGCAAGCCAGTCGCGCAAATCGCTGAATTCGTTGAGACTGACCGCATGATCGAGTCCACGGTAGCTTTTCGACGTGAGGAACGTATGCTCGTCCAGCCAAGCGGCGGTTGCGAAAAGCTCCGGCATCGGAATCACGGTATCGTTCTTGCCATAGCCGTAGAACACAGGAATATTCAATTCCGCGACATGACTGTCGGCCGGCGCGCTACCGGCGACGATTCCCGGCGCAAGGAAGCCGGAAAGCGAGATTGACGCGGCGTACCGTTCCGGATGGACGCGCAACAAATGAATCGCCAGCAAACCGCCTTGCGAGAAACCGATCGGCACTACAGCGCGATCTTCGGGAACATTGCGCGCAACCCAATCGTCAATGGCTTGAGCGGCAGCATAAGCGTCTCGATCCAGGTCTTCGCCGGACGGCACGCAATCATGGAACCACGAATACGCGCCCTGACCGAAACCGAATTCACCGGAACCAGCCTCCTGCAGCACGAGCGGCGCGCGCAATGAAGCAAAATCGTTATAAGGAGCCACGTAACGCATCATGTCGGCCAAATCGGCCTCATTGGAGCCCCAACCGTGCAGGCAGAGGAACAGCGGGCGTCGTGGAGCCGCATTGCCGCCCCCGCGCGAATACTGTACGTGCGTGACCTGCAGCGGCTCGCCGAACCTCCCTGGAACCACCTGCGATTCGCGCCCGATCAGACCGGTCGGGGTGTTTGGGTTGCTGGAGTCGTGGGAATCACTGGTCTCGTGCTCGCGTATTTCACTCATGCCTCCAATATACCCGTTCCAGCGGGGCAATCCTCCCAGTCACTGGAAGGATTGGGACGTTGGGCGGCTTGCCAGCGGGGTGATTGTTCCAGTGAGTGGCGGTTTCTGGACTTTGAGTGAGCTGCCAGCGGGCGGATTCTCCCACTGGCTGGAGGAATCTGGACTCTGGATGGCTTGTAAGCGGGATGATTGTGCCAGTGGGTGGAGGTTTTGGGACGTTGGGCGGCTTGCTGGCGGGCAGATGTTCCCACTGGCTGGAGGAATCCACCCGTTGAGGGCAAAAAGAAACCCCGGTGGAGAGAAAACCACCGGGGAGAGAAAGGAGAGAGAAGAAGAAAGGGTTCAATTGTCGGGAACTGCTGTGGGTTCCTGGTCGGCTCTTTTGCTGACATCTCCTATATAAACAGACGATGCTGAGTACATGTCTGGTGTTTTCTGGGAAATATCTGAGAATTTCAATTCCCTCATGTTTTAGATTGTGGAATGGCCTCCAGTTTGCCGCCTTCCACGCCGTGTTCCGTTCCTACAGTTGTCTCGTCCCCCACGTTTCCACAGTTCGTCCGCAGACAAACTCACTGCGGATCACCGGCTCACGCCAGCTTGCTGATCCCATCAGATCAGTTGGATGCTAGATCTGCGCGTCGGCGTCCACGCTCATCACATACACGTTGCGTCGCAGCTGCTTGGATTGCGCGCGCGTAATGTCACCCGCCTCGTACATGTCTTGGATCACACCCAGCTCGATGCCGTAGCTTTCGCGCTTCACCTCTTCCGCCTGCGCCTGCGCCTCCGCGCTCGTGCCCACATTCGGGCGCGACCTCAGCGTAGCCTCGCCTCGTCGGTAATCCAACAGCAGTGCCGAGCAATGTTCCGTATTGTACGTGTCGCGGCCCATCTCCTCATACAGGCGGTCGATCACATGTTCGATGGCATCCACCTGCACCGCGCGGGTGTGCGCGAACAGCTCGTCGTCGCTGAACAGCGGGGTAGTGCGGCGAATGCGGCTGTTCACACGCTTCACCACCGTGCCCAAACGCCTCTGCAACGCCCTGAAGCGGCCTTTGACTCGCCAGATGGTGCGTCCGGAATTATGTTCCGTTTCGATATGGCGCAGAGAGCTCATGATCTGGTCGAGCAGGCGCTCGCATGCTTCGATTTCCAGATCGTGCGCTGCCTTGTCGTCGTTCGTCGTCGCCTTGACTTTCGCCAGTCGCGCCTTGACGTATTCCTTCTCCCAGTTGAGCGCGTCGATCTGCAGTTGCATATACCCTTGCGGATCGATTTCTCCGATGCGCTGCTTCAGTCGTGTGATACGTTTCGTATACGAGTCGATGATCATCAGCACCGCACGACGATTGTCGGGTGTGACTCGTCCCGTCAGTTCCTCCACGGTCCGTCGCAGCACTTCGATGGTGATTCCGGTCATTTCCACGGAAGTGTCTTTATTGCGATTCGGCGCCAGCAGCGGCAGCAGGAAGTTGGCGAGCAGCAAGGTTACGACGATCACGCCACCTGCGATGAAGATCAGTTCGTCACGCATGGGGAACCACGCGCCTCCCGTAATGGTGTACGGGATCGTGAACATCAATGACAGGGTGATGGTGCCTTTCGGCCCGCCGAACGTCATGACCGCGGCCGAACGCCAACGTTGCGCCGTCATCTTGCGTCGCTTGCCGGTGACGGTATCTCGCGCGAGACGTAGCATCAATGAAATCCACAGGAATCGCATGACGATCACCACTGCGGAAACCGTAAGAATCGCAACCAGTAGCAGCCAATTGCTGACTTGCGGATCGTCCCAGCTTGCGCTCATCGCATTCGGCAGCAACATGCCAAGCAGAATGAACACCGTGCCGTTGAGCGTGAACGAGAATACCCCCCATACGCTTGACGAAACAATGTTGGTGCGAGCCACATTCGGGCCGATGCCGGTGCGGTCGAAACGGATGATCAAACCGGCCGTCACCACCGAAAGAATGCCGGAAACATGCACCGCTTCCGCACCCAAATACAGAATGAACGGCAGGAACAATTCCATCAAAATACGGCTTGTGGTCGTCTCCCAGCCGAAAGATCGCAACGATTCAAATAACAGGTCGGCGACCATGCCTACTGCCAAGCCGAAAATGGCGCCGCCGAAGAATGAGAACACGAACTGTGCGGCCGAATCGCCCACTGTAAACACGCCACTGACGGCCGCCGCGATCGCGAACTGGAAGCCGACGATGCCGGACGCGTCGTTGAATAGCGATTCGCCTTTAAGCACGCTGGTCTGACGTTGCGTAAGCGCGGCTTCCTTGCCGAGCGACGATACGGCGACCGCGTCGGTCGGTCCAAGTGCGGCGCCGAGCGCCAGTGCCGCGGCAAGGGGAATTGCGGGCCATACGGCATGCAGTGCGAAACCAACGGCCACCATGGTTGCGATCGCTAGTCCAATTGCCAATGAAAGCGACAATGTAACGGATTTCAGCAGCTCGCTTTTATCGATTTCATGCGCTTCCAAATACAGCAGCGGCGCGATGAACAGCACCATGAACAGTTCCGGATCGAGCGTGACGTTCGGGAAAAACGGCAATTGCGACGCCAGCGCACCCAACGCGATCTGCACGAGCGGTGTGGAAACCTTGGGAATGAAACGGCTGAGGAATGAAGATAGTACGACGGCGGCGATAATACATACAATCAACTCGAATGCCGCCAACGTGCCTCCTTTTTGCGCGTTTTCTTCAATCTCTTCCAGCCTACCAAGAGGTATTTATGGGCGTGTTTCGTCTTTCGCTTCACGCGAGCGGAACCGTATAGTGGCGGGTATGCAGTGGAGTGACGACATGGAGCTGGCGATTGAATTGGCCCGCGAGGCCGCCGCGGAAGGCGAGGTACCGGTCGGTGCCGTCGTGCTTGACGCTGGGGGAGCGGTGATCGGCAGTGGCCGTAATCTGCGCGAGGCGCACGCCGATCCGTTGGCGCACGCCGAGGTCAAGGCCATGACGCAGGCCGCTCGGTCGCTTGGTACGTGGAATCTTGCCGATTGCACGTTGATTGTTACCTTGGAGCCGTGCCCGATGTGCGCCGGCGCGTGCCTGCAAACGCATGTCGGACGAATCGTGTTCGGCGCGTGGGATGCCAAGTTGGGTGCATGCGGTTCGATTTGGGACATTCCTCGCGACCCGCATGTCGGTCATGTTCCGGAAGTTATCGGCGGCGTTCGTGAATCGGAATGCGCACGATTGATGACTGATTTTTTCGCTGGAAAACGATAATTGCGATTTTGTAGTCGCAAAAACGTAAGAAATATTGAAATGCCAAGTAAATCTTGGTAAAGATGATTGCGATTTCAACGGTAATGTTTACGTAATAATATTTCTTGCGATTCTATGGTCGCAAGAAATACTTTCCGACAGAAAGAAACACGCTCGGCGACGTCAACAAATGAAGCTTGTCATACCATCGAAGGTGACAGTACAAGGCAATCGCAATATGTAAAGGATGCTGCAATGACGCTCATTCAGACCTTCCATGGCAACGCTACCAACGGTACCGAACTCACTGCGGTCTACGCCGAACAGCCAGCCGCAAACGTGGCGTTCGCACTCGTATTCCCCGGCAATGATCTGCCGCGACTCGTGCATTGGGGTCGCCCGCTCGCAGCCCCGGCAACCGTGATCGACATGTTCGACGCGCAAATGCCACAGCGTGTTTCTGGCGCACTCGACTACACCTCATGGCCGAGCGTGCTGCCCACGCAATCCGAATCCTGGATCGGCGCAACCCGCTTTGATGTGCGTCGCGACGGCGTGGAACTGTTCTGCAAGTTCGCAGTCAGCAACATCACCGCCGAAACCGTGGCGGCTGGCAAAACCTACGTCATGGGCGAAAAAGACGGATACCCGAACTGGAGCGTGGCCGACGAACCCAAGCAAACCCCAACCGTCACCGTCACCGCCGAAGACGAGGAACAGCATGTGAAACTCATCTGGACCTGCGAACTCGACGAAACCGGCCTCATCCGCCAGAACGCCGAAGTCGTGAACACCGGCGAAGGCCAGCTCGAAGTCGGCAAGATCGAACTCGCATTCACCGTGCCGGCCGACGCCAACGAAATCCTCACCACCACCGGCCACCATCTGCGCGAACGCTCCCCGCAGCGCCAGGACTTCACCCTCGGCCGCTTCGCCAAAGCATCCATGGCCGGACGCCCAGACTTCGATGCCACCCTGCTGCTCAGCGTCGGCGAAAAAGGCTTCGGCTTCACGCACGGCAACGTCTACTCCGCACACGTGGCATGGAGCGGTAACAGCGTGCTCTCCGCGGAACGCCTGCCATACACCAGCGGCGTGATCGGCGGCGGCGAAGTACTGTTCGGCGGCGAAATCAGCCTCGCCAATGGAGAGTCCTACACCACTCCATGGCTCATCGGCTCCTACGGCGAAGGCCTCAACGAAGTCGCAGCCCGCTTCCACAACTACATTCGCCGAGTGCACCGCGACTGGCTTGCTGAACACAACATCGCGCCCAAGCCGCGCCCGGTCATTCTCAACACATGGGAAGCCGTCTACTTCAACCACGATTATGACACCCTCACCGCACTCGCCGACAAGGCCGTGGAAAGTGGTGTGGAACGCTTCGTCGTGGACGATGGCTGGTTCGGCTCCCGCCGCGACGACACCTCCGGCCTCGGAGATTGGCAGATTTCGCAGGACGTGTGGCCCGACGGCGACAAGTCGCTCAAGGCGCTTGCCGATTACGTGCACGGCAAGGGACTCGAATTCGGTCTGTGGTTCGAACCGGAAATGGTCAACCCTGATTCCGACCTGTTCCGCGCACACCCCGACTGGGTGTTGAAGCCCACCGAAGGCCGTCTGCCCATGCAAGGACGTACCCAGCAGGTCGTGGACCTGACCAATCCGGACGCCTACGGCTACATTTACGGCGCAATGGACAAGCTCGTCGGCGAACTCGGCATCGACTACATCAAGTGGGATCACAACAAGCTCGTCACCGAAGCCGTCTCCCCGCGCACCGGACGCCCGGCAGTGCACCAGCAGACGCTCGCCGTATATCGCATTTTCACTGATCTGAAGGCCGCACACCCGGGACTTGAAATCGAAAGCTGCTCTTCCGGCGGTGGCCGCGTGGACCTCGGCATCCTCGAAGTGGCCGACCGCATTTGGGGATCCGACTGCGTCGACCCGGTGGAACGCGCCGACATCCAGCGCTACACCTCGTTGCTCGTGCCGCCGGAAATGATCGGCGAACATGTGGGCGCATCCCCGGCGCACTCCACGCACCGCGCCACCACGCAGGAACTGCGTATGGCCATGGCCTTCTTCGGACACATGGGCATCGAATGGAACCTGCTCAAGGAACCGCAGGAAGATATCGACAAGCTCGCCGAATGGGTCGCCGAATTCAAGAAGCATCGCGAATGGTTCGCCGTAGACACAGTCGTGCATTCCGACGCAGCCGATCCGGCAGTGCGCTTGGACGGTGTGGTCATGCCTAACCAAGCGGCCGCCATCTACCGTTTCACCCAGCTCACCACCTCGCAGACCTACCCGGCCGCGCCGGTACGCCTGCCCGGACTCGACCCTGACAAGGTGTATGAGGTGTCGCCGCTCGACGTGAGCCTCGATCTCGCCAAGCAAGACATCGCCAACGGACAGAGCCCGCTCGGCTGGTGGAAGGCCGAAGGCGTGAGGATGACCGGACGCGCGCTCGCCACGTACGGCATCCGCCCGCCGGCACTGCACCCGGCGCAAGCAGTCCTTTTCAAGGCCGTGCTTGCGCCCGTCGAGAGCGCTGAATAAGCCGTAATCGCATAACAAAAATCCTCCCTAGAACAAAGGGAGGATTTTTGTTATGCGAAACAATCAATCGCAATTAATCAGCCAACATACTGGCGAATTGCCTGCGCTGCGGCAGCCTTGGCCCACAAAGCCCAATCGTGGTCGGGAATTTCAAAATCCACTGGCGCGGCCTGGCTATGCCGATACATGTTGATGCCGTTGCGCAAGTCGTCAATACCGAATTTTGCGATGAAAGACGATTCTCCAGCGATCATGATTTTGTCTGGCATGGCAAGATTGGCGATGGTCGCCACCAGGGTGCCGAGACGGAAGCAGACGCGGTTCACCAGATTCGTCGCCTGCGGTTTGTTCGCGCGTGCGTCACGTGCGAAATCGTCGAATGATGCGGGATGTCCGATAATCTGCGAATATTCAGCCGCGATCGAGTTGTCGGACAAACATTGCGCGCATCCCTTATGTCCGGAAACACAACGCGGCCCATCCGGATCGACCAGAATATGCCCGACCAAACCGTAACTTTTATCCGGACAGTTCACCAGCTCGCCGTTGACTGTCAACGAATAGCCAACGCCCGCGCCGAACGTCAGCACCGCGAAGCTATTCAATCCAATACCGGACCCAAACAGGCAAGCATCAACGACCAACGAATCGATATCGTTGTAAATTCCGGTAGGCAATCCGGTCGCCTCACGAACCATGACGGAAAGCTCCACGGGCTGCGACCAGTGCATGAACGGTGCGAACGTCACCACGGTACCGTCGACAATATGGCCGCCAAGCGAGATTCCCACAGCGCACGGTTTCGGCCAGCCCGCCATCTCCGCCTCGTCGGAACAGTCGGTCGTCAGTTGTTTGATCAGCGCGACCACGGTCTGCGGGGAGGCGTCTTCGATTTCCAGATCATGGCATCCGGTGATGATCTGCCCGATTGCGTTGACCGCAACTGCCGAAATATGCGTCGCGTTGATTTTCATGCCAACGAAAGATCGCGCATTCGCAATCACCTGCAATCCGGTTTGCGGGCGGCCGCGACGTTCCGTATTTTCTTTCTGCACGAAATCTTTCGGCAGTTTGCCGGCCTTGCCGGATGGCATCGGCGTCTCCTCAATCACGCCCGCATAAATCAGATCGCTGGTAATTCGGGAAACAGCACCCTGCGAAAGTCCTAAAATCTGCGCCAACGTAATGCGTGAAATCGGACCATATTTCATGATGCAAGCCGCGACTTTATGGGTATATTCCGAGCCTTCAAACCACTGTGGCAGAGGTGAAACCGCCATCTGAACCATCCTTCGTGCTCCCGTTCGCGCACATCGTGCGTCAAATTACTTTCTCAGAGTAACAAAATCTCGTCGTTTTTGTTTTCCGCCCCGCACAGGCGCGCTGAGCTGGGAATGAAAACTGCCCCCTTCTATAATTCTCAGTAACGGTGGTGTGGTAAGGAAGCCGCTCCACCGTAATAGAGAAAAGATACAAAGGAGTCGAGAATGAAACCTGATTCCACCACTAGTGTAGGTAAATTCAGGAGGATTGTATACCGCGCTCTTACGGCCGCATGCGCAATCGCGTTGACGGCCGGCCTTGCAGGTTGCGGCAACAGCACCGCTGGAACCGTCACTTTGGATTTCTTCCAATTCAAAGCCGAAGCAGCGGACTGGTTCACCGCAAAAGCAAAGGAATTTGAGAAAACCCATCCCAACATCAAAGTCAACGTCAACAATTCGTCCGACGCAACCACTGATTTGCGTACGCGACTGGTGAAAAATCGTGAACCCGACGTCATCACCATCAATGGCGACATTAATTTCGGCATGCTCGCCGAAGCGGGTGTTTTCCACGATTTCACCGACGATGACATCGTCGACGAACTCAATCCAGGCATGGTGAACATCGCCAAGAGCCTTGTACAAACCAACGACGAATCCAAGAAGCGCCTGTACGGCCTGCCGTATGCGGGCAACGCGTCCGGCTACATCATCAACGCCGACGTGTGGGAGGAAGCGGGCGAGGATCCCGACAATCCACCGCAGACGTGGAGCGAATTCATCGACCTGCTGCAACGCTTCAAGAGCAAGGGCATTGTACCGATCGAAGCGAGCACCGCCGATCCGTGGACACTCCAGGCGCCGCTGGCGTCACTCAACTCCACGCTGGTGCCGGAATCCGAATATCTTTCCCTCAAAGACGGATCGAAGAAATTCTCCGACCTGTGGGGCACTGTCAGCGATCAGCTGGTCGAGATCTACCAGAACTACACGCAGAAGAATCCGGCCGTCACTTACCAGCAGGCCACGCAGGATCTGGCCGCAGGCAAAGCCGCGATTCTGCCACTCGGCACCTACGCGATTCCGCAGATCCGACTCATCAACAGCGATGCCAACTTGCGTTTCGCGCAAATGCCGGCAACCGACGATGCCAGCGAACAGCAACTCACCGCAGGCGATGACGTGATTCTCACCATGGGAGCACACACCAAGCATGAGAAGGAAGCGCGCGAATTCATCGACTTCCTGATGAACGACGAAAACATCAAGGACTACTCCAAGCAGCAGTCCGCATTTACCCCCCTACAAAGACACGTATGTGGGCGATGAAGCGCTGAACGGTGTGCTTGACTTCTACCAGGCGGGCAAACTGGCCGACTTCTGCGACCATTACGTGCCAGCCAGCATCAACCTCGCAGGCTTCCTGCAGACGCTGGTTCAGTCGGGCAACACCGAAAAATTCCTGAACAGCGTGCAATCCGAATATGACAAGATCGAAGCCAGAAACTTCAGGTGAGAGGAGGAACGGACATGACTACCGCACATACTGCAAATACTGCGAAGAACTCGGCAGAAAATTCCAAGAATAAGGTTTCGAAATATTCCAAGCGCAAGGTCGATCCGGCATTTTATTGGATGACCGTTCCGGCTGTGATTCTGGTGTCCATCTTCCTGTATTGGCCGTTCCTGCAGGGCGCGGCATACTCGTTCACCAATTCGCAGGGTTATGGTGATTTCAAATTCATCGGATTGAAGAATTATATTGCGATGTTCCAGGATTCTCGCGTCGGTCACGCGTACCTGTTCACTATTCTCATCGCAATTTTGATTACGATCGGCACGAATTTTCTTGGCATGTTCCTTGCGGTGCTGCTGAATTCGAAAATCGCGTTCAAAAACGGATTCCGTGCGATCTTCTTCATTCCGTACACCTTGTCGGTGTTGGTGATCGGCTATGTGTTCAAGTACATTTTCATGACGCCGCTGCCGGCGCTCGGTCAGGCGCTGCATATTGATTGGCTGTCGACGTCAATGATTTCCAATCCGGATTTGGCATGGTTCCCGATTGTGTTCCTGTCAATCTGGCAGGGCGTGGCCTACTCCACGCTGCTGTATTTGGCTGGCCTACAGACCATCGACAACGAGATTTATGAGGCGGCTGCGATCGATGGCGTGAGCGCTTGGCAGAACTTCTGGCAGATCACCTTCCCGCTGATCGGCCCGTTCTTCACCATCAACATGGTGTTGAGCCTCAAGAATTCGCTCGGTGCGTTCGACCAGATCATGGCATTGACCAAGGGCGGCCCGGATTCCAAGACCGAAACCGTCTCGTATCTGATCTTCCAGAACGGCCTTGGCAATGGCGAATACTCCTACCAGATGGCGAACGCGGTCACGTTCTTCATCGTGCTGGCAATCCTGGCCTTCGTGCAGCTGAAGTTCTTCAGCGGCAAGGAGAAGGTCTGAGCAAGGGTCTGAAAGTCTGAAGGTAAAGAGGAAATATCATGACTAGCGCAACTGTTGCAAAGACTGCAGCCAAGACTACTCAATCGCAGGCAAAGCCGGAGAAAATCCGCAGGGATCATAAGGTCAACTGGTGGCTGACCGCGGCTGTGGCCGTGTTGAGCCTTACCGTGCTCGTGCCGTTGTATTTCGCTGTGGTCACCGCGTTGAAGACTCCGAGCGAGGCTGGTACGTTCAGCTTGCCGACCACATGGGAATGGCATAATTTCGCCGATGCGTGGAATAAGGTGAACTATCCGAAGGCCGCGCTTAATTCCGCAATCATCACCGTGTGCGCGGTGGTGTTGACGCTGCTGACGAACACGTTCGTCGCGTATGCTGTGGCAAGGAATATGGATAAGCGATTCTTCCGTTTCCTGTACTACTTCTTCCTTGCGATGATGTTCGTGCCGTTCACGGTGATCATGCTTCCGATTGCGAAGGAAATGGGTTCGCTGCATCTTGATAATCAGCTTGGTTTGATTATTTTGTACACGATTCTCGGTATTGGTACGAATCTGTTTATTGCGATTGGTTTCATTCGTTCGATTCCGATTTCGTTGGAAGAGGCGGCTCGTATCGACGGTGCTTCCACCTGGCGTATTTTCTGGACGATCATTTTCCCGCTGATGGGTCCGATTAATGCCACGATTGCGATTTTGACCGCACTGTGGGCTTGGAACGACTTCCTGCTGCCGTTGATCACGCTGACCGATCAGAGCAATCAGACGATTCCGCTCGCACAGTACGTGTTCCAAAGCCAGTTCACGTCGAACTATCCGATGGCCTTCGCGTCCTACCTGATGGCCATGGCTCCGGTCCTCATCGTCTACATCTTCGCCCAGAAGTGGGTCGTCGGTGGAGTGATGAGGGGAGCCGTTAAGTGAGCAGCCCAGTGGTCTGTTCATAGGCTCTCCCTGAGCGAGCCGATAGGCGAGTGAAGGCAGGGACAACGCGGCCGTAGGCCGTCCGTTCAGGAAGTAACACTTCACAGCACCGAGCGGGACTGGCCTATCCCACTCCCCAGCGCGGGACGTTCCATTTCCCTTTCTGGAACGTCCCGCGTTTTTATTTTTGCGGATTGGTTTTTCGCGTCCGTAAGAAGCGTATTCTTTTCTTGCTTTGCACAACTCGCCGCGGGAAAGAAAGAAAAACAGGGTTGCATACCATAGGGGAGTAGGCAAAATCGATCTTCTGCATGAAGCTGACATGAGCTGAAAACGGGCAGAGTCAGTCACGAAAGATCGAACGAAAATCCAACAAACGTCAAGCAAAGGAGCTCCACGACATGACGAATTTCAATCGTTCCACCCTTCCCGACACCGTGCGTTCCAACGGCGCGACCCCGAACCCGTGGTGGGCCAACGCGGTGGTGTATCAGGTGTATCCTCGTTCCTTCCAAGACACGAACGGCGACGGCATCGGCGATCTGAAGGGCATCACCAGCCGTCTTGACTATCTGGCCGATCTTGGCGTGGACGTGGTGTGGTTGAGCCCGGTCTACAAGTCGCCGCAGGACGACAACGGCTACGATATTTCCGATTATCAGGATATCGATCCGCTGTTCGGCACCTTGGAGGATATGGACGAGCTGCTTGCCGAAGCGCACAAGCGCGGTCTGAAGATCGTGATGGATTTGGTGGTCAACCACACGTCCGACGAGCATGCTTGGTTCCAGGCTTCCCGCGACAAGGACGATCCGCATGCCGACTGGTATTGGTGGCGTCCAGCCAGGCCGGGGCATGAGCCGGGCACTCCGGGTGCCGAGCCGAACCAGTGGGGTTCCTATTTCGGCGGTTCCG
>ENA-OPTX01000876-OPTX01000876.1-human-gut-metagenome-genome-assembly--contig:-NODE-876-length-13198-cov-5.752492_pt1 | contig 13198 bp, 15 predicted proteins | sample MGYA00241465_ERZ501922 | MGnify/ENA primary metagenome ERZ501922 (study PRJEB25962, sample SAMEA2042399) | human gut metagenome | biome: human gut; feature: human-associated habitat; material: faeces...
GATCTGGCAAGAAAACTCAGCAGTGCGATACGACGCCACTGGAAGAAAGTGTCGCGACAGCAGAACAGCTTGTAGAAAGCATAGAATAAGGCGATGCCTATATTTACTTTCAGCATGTAGATGAGTTCGGGTGCTGTAGTTATCATAGTATTTGTGAATTTAGCAGGATTATTTATCTTCTTCTTTCTCTATCAAGTTGATAATGTCTTTCAAGTCGGCTACATCAAATCCAGGAGGATTCAATAGAAGACCACGCAAACCTTTCAAGTCGGCTGCGGAGATTTTTTGCTCTTTGGCGAAGAAAGATACCATTTCCTTGTATGAGTCAGCAAAATAGTTCCGGACCACACCACTTACAAATGTGCGTTTGTATTCGCTTTGTTTAACCACTGGGGTGTATTGATAAGTGTTGCCGAATCGTTTGGCCGTAACGTACCCTTTTCTTTTCAGGTTGTTCACTATGGATGCCACCGTAGTATAAGGCGGCTTGGGTTCGGGAAATTTAGCAACTATGTCTTTCACGAAACATTCTCCCATGCTCCAAATATGAAGCATCACTTCTTCTTCTTGTATCGTTAGCTTTTCCATAAGAAAATGAATTGATTACGATGTTTTCGCAAATCTACGAAAAAATCGTAATAAGCAAAAGGAATGGGAGTTAATTAGTGTGAATACAGATTGTGGGCAGATAAAAAAACAAAGTGAAGAATCCGGCTGTGATAGATTGAAGCGGACCCTTCACTTTGGCATGAAAATGACAGATGAAGTAAAGTTTATTTTTTGTGTAGAATATAATGGTCTGCTAACTCTCCTGTTATTGCCTGTTTGTCTTGATTGAGAGCGGTCAGGGTATTCTCACCGACTTTATAATATTGCTTATCCTCTCCATTAATTAAAGTTATGATATTACCTTCAACAGAGTAAGTTCCATATTCTTTGAAAGTAGCATCCTGCCGGTCAATATATTCTGATATCAACTCAAAAGTCTTGTCTTTTTTAATAGTCAGGGTCATGTTGATACCCGGACAGTCGGCAGCCGGAAAAGTTCCGGTGTAAGTACCGTCATAATCCAATGAGTTTTCTGCATTGTGCATATCCGTTGTTTCGGTGGAGGTTGCAGAATCGTTAGTGTTTTTGGAGTTGCTGTTACATGAAGTAATCAGCAGGCATACGCATGCCAGAATAAAAAGTTTTTTCATCATAAATAATTCATTTAGTTCTTAATTTATAAACAAATTCAGACGACATTTGTTCTGCGTCTTTTCTTAATCTCTTTTAATCTTTCGTATACATGTCTGCGGCTTAAGGTAATCTGACGACGGTATACGATGCAGGTGGTAAGGAAATAAACACCTGTTTGTATCCACAATACCCGGTACTCTGTCAGCACATCGGTCAGTGTGGCTCCCATATTGTTGATGCGTACAAAGCCGTTGATGCCGAAAGTGGAAGGGAACAGCCACGAAACCATGCCTCCACCCGTTCCAGTTCTACGCAGGACAGCCCGATAGGATTGGGCCTGAATGGGGAACGCGAGGCGAATACCCCCACTCTCTTGTTTCCTCCCAGCCTGGGAGGCCTAACCATGGGATTCCATGCTTCTCTTTTATTCTCTGAAAATTCCCAAAGGAGCCAAAGTCTTGAATATTCTTCGATTCCTTTAATGGAATCCGGGTTTCTGAACTTTGGCTCAAATATTATGAATCCATGTGTATCCGCCAGTCCGCTTTGGCGTGGAATGCCGAATTTGGATGGAAAATCCGTGTGAATACGTGCTATTATTTTTAACGTCGCTCCCATTTCCTTCCTCCACGTTTAGAGTTTCTGGCGTATCATCTCTATCTCTATTTTGTGCTCTGCATCCTCAAGCGGCGTCTCCAAGTAAAACGGAAGTTCCTTAAGCGCCGGATGTCTCATGACCCTTAGCAGCGGCTCCAGGCCAATCTCGCCCGCTCCTATCGTGGAATGCCGATCCTTATGAGAGCCAAAAGGCATCATGCTGTCATTAAAATGGACTGCTTTGAGCAAATCCAGGCCAATCACCCTATCAAACTCTTCCAATACGCCATCCAAATTTCCTACTATATCATACCCGGCGGCAAACACATGACAGGTATCCAGGCAGATTCCAATCCGCTCCGGATGTCTTACTCCATCCCGGATTGCTCTTAAGTGCTCGAACTTTGCTCCAATTTCCGTCCCTTTTCCAGTCATAGTCTCCAGCAGCACCATGATATTCTCATCCCCGGTAATTGCCTGGTCAAGTCCTGCGATAATATTGCGGATTCCTGCCTCGATGCCGATGCCCGTATGGCTTCCCGGATGAAATACAATATTTTCAATCCCCAGGGCATCCATCCTTGCGATATCCTCACGGATAACCGTACATGCAAATTCATAGACCTTCTCCTTATCGCTTGCCAGATTCATCGTATATGGCGCATGAGCCAGCAAGGGGCCAAACTGGTTTTTGCGACGGATCTCCTGGAATCTTCCTATCTCCTCTTCCGTATAGGTTTTATAATTCGAGCCTCTGGGATTACGGCTGAATATCTGCATGGTATTGGCCTTCATCTCTACCACATTTTCAGCCGTTTTGGCAATTCCTTTGGCAATAGACATATGCGTTCCTATTGTCAGCATCTTCTCCTCCACACGTTTCTATTCTTCTGCATGCCTTCTTCATCCTATTTGAATGAATTTACTGTCATAGCGATATTCAGTATAACATAAAATCTTTTAAAAATAATACTATTCCTGTAAATTTATTTAATATCCGCAACTCCTTCACATTTAGTATTTTCTATTTCTGTAGCAACACACCAGATCATTTTTTCCTGAAGGGCAAAAATATACCCGAATGCTGCCTTCGTCCTTTTCCAACATATTGAGAATCAACTTAATTCCTTTCTCAAGCGTTATTATAGCGGAAATATCTCCTTTTGTATGGAACTAAACATAATAAGCTCCATTCTTAGTCTTAATCGCCATAATATTCATCCCACTTTTCATCACTGAGCCTCTCCCTATACCAGATAGGCTCAGCATTATCCTCAGAGTCAATCACATGGTTGGAAACATACTGGAACCTGCCACCATCAAGAGGACGTACCACAACTTCATGGCTGTACGCCTTGTCCATATTCCGATCAGGCCATACTGCATCCACGACGAGTTTGATCGTCCCATTTTCCTGCGCTTCATAAGCCACAACCTCCGGGTAGGGAATATCCGGAGTAGAGCCAAAGTCAAACATTCCTCTGGGCCTGTACTGGTAAGTATGACTGACTTCATCATAGGTGGTCTTTTGCCGCAGCATGGCTGGATCAATCTGAAAAAAAGTCAGGAAGACATCTTCGAATTCTTTTTCCGGCACATTGTATGTCTTTCCTGTAAAGGCAAATTCCACATCCAGTCTCTTTCCATACTTCATCTGATACATCGGCTCGAAAATGTCATAGAAATTCAAATCTCCATAATCATTCTCGCTCCAGTCCTCCAGAAACAAATTATTCAGATAGTACCCTACCGGAATGATATATTTCTGGTTCAACTCCCGGCAATCTTGATCCAGGGGCTTCACTCTTATAGCCGTATGCCCTGAAAATCCATCATACCCGGGTGGCTGGTACTTTTCAAAAAACAGGTACCCTTTGCTGGAATAACTCCAAGCATATGCCTGATATTCATCCGTCCCCTTTTCCACTGGCTCGCCTTTGCTCCATGTGACATACCCCTGCCGCACCTTTAAAGTTCCATCCAAAGCCTGCAGGTCATAGCGTATAAATCCTCCATCGTCCTTTACGGCGATGATCGTCTGGGCAGCCTCCTTTCCTTCACTGGCTCTTTTGCAGAACGCTTCAGCCTGCGACGCGTTTTCCATATCAACCAGATTCTTAGCGTCCACTGCCACAAGTCCATCCTCTCCCAGACGTTCTACGATTTGGCGGATAGTTGCCAGATCATCTAACTTTCCATCCTCACAGGCTTTATCATATATATCCTGGTAACCCTTTGCAATTTCAACCGGCTTTTTATCTGCATGCTCCTTAGGACTATCCTTCGTGTTTTTGCCTGAGCATCCTGCCATGGCAAGCAGTAAGAATACAATGACCAAAATCGCTTTTTTCATCTTTTGCCTCCTTTTCTTACAAAAGTAATCTTTCGTTAATATTACACTTGTAAGACTTGCATGTCAAGCCTAGTCTTTGTAATCCCCTTTATTTTCCTGCACACAAAAAGAACAGTCCCTGCAAATGCAAGAGTCCTGCCCTTTTTACGCGGCTGCCTCGCACGCAGCCATCTTATGCGTCAGTTCTTTCTCAAGCCTGTGCGCCTCTTCCAACGTTCGGTTCTGGCGGGCTTTCAGACGGTGTATATTCCATATTCTCTCCCGCACTAATCATTCGACATGTCGATATACCTACTCTTTTTTGCTCTACTTCGCACTTCTATCTCTTATCTCTGAGCATGACATCATGCGCGCCGCCTTCTACGATGCTTGTGGAAGACACCAGCGTAATTTTGGCCTTCTGCTGTAACTCAGGTATATTGATCGCTCCACAATTGCACATCGTTGACCTTACCTTGCTCAGCGTAAGATTTACATTGTCCTTCAGGCTTCCGGCATAAGGGACAAAAGAATCTACGCCCTCTTCAAAAGACAGTTTCTTATCTCCTCCCATGTCATATCTCTGCCAGTTCCTGGCTCTGGCGCTTCCCTCTCCCCAATATTCCTTCATATAGCTTCCATTAATATTCACTCTTTTTGTAGGGCTTTCATCAAATCTTGCAAAATATCTGCCCAGCATAATAAAGTCTGCCCCCATAGCAAGTGCAAGGGTAATGTGGTAATCATGCACAATGCCTCCGTCAGAACAGATCGGAACGTAGATTCCCGTCTCTTCATAATAGGCATCCCTGGCTTTTGCAACCTCGATGAGTGCTGTAGCCTGTCCCCGTCCGATGCCCTTCTGCTCGCGGGTAATGCAGATGGCTCCGCCGCCGATTCCTACCTTGACAAAATCTGCCCCAGCCTCAGCGAGGAATCGGAAGCCTTCTGCATCTACTACGTTGCCTGCGCCTACTTTCACGCGGTCTCCATAATTTCTGCGGATATAGTCAATGGTCAATTTCTGCCACTCTGAAAATCCTTCTGAACTGTCTATGCACAGAATGTCTGCGCCTGCCTTAAGCAGTGCAGGCACCCGCTCTTCATAATCCCTGGTATTAATTCCGGCGCCTACCATATAACGCTTGGAACTATCGATCAATTCATACTCATTCTTCTTATGGGTATCGTAATCCTTGCGGAAAACCAGATATACCAGTTCCTGGTTCTTATTGACCAGAGGAAGGCAGTTAATCTTATGGTCCCAAATAATGTCATTCGCTTCTTTCAGCGTAGTCTCTTCCTGCGCATATACAAGGTCATCCAACTTGGTCATGAAATCTTTGACCCTTGTATCAGGAGTCATCCTGCTTACCCTGTAATCTTTGTTCGTTACAATTCCCAGCAGTTTTCCGTTGGGGCTGCCGTCTTCCGTTACCGCTATGGTAGAATGGCCGGTCTGCTCAGTCAGTCTGAGCACATCCTGAAGCGTCATCTCCGCCGATACATTGGAATCGCTTACTACGAATCCTGCCCGGTACCGCTTGACTTTTTCGATCATCTCTGCCTGAGATTCTATAGGCTGCGATCCATAGATAAAAGACAGACCGCCCTCCTGAGCCAGGGCAATCGCAAGCCTGTCGTCAGAGACCGACTGCATAATTGCCGAAACCATAGGGATATTCATCGACAGTTCCGGCTCCTTACCCTTCTCAAACTTCACCAGCGGCGTCTCAAGGCTTACTTTCGCTGGAACACATTCCACAGAAGAATAGCCTGGAATTAAAAGATACTCGCTGAATGTCCTAGATGGCTCCTCATAATAAAATGCCATGTTAATCCTCCTTTTTCTACCGTTTCCCACAGTCGAATTCATTAATGTAACTATACCACAAAAACGATAAAATACAAACCTTCTATTTGGTTAAGAAGTCATGATTTGTGTTGCCTTGGAATAAGAACAGAAAAAAGAACAGGCCCTCCTTAGAATTGCCGCTGTTACTCATGATAATATATGAAAATTCCCTTTTGCGCCTTCGCCTGGTACAATGCGGCATCGGCCTTTGCAAATAATTCCTTGAATCTCGCTGCATCCTGCGGGAATAGTGAGATGCCAATGCTGGTAGTGCAAGTAATATCTCCCACTTGAAAGCATGTAAGATCGGATAACTTGCGGTTAAGCCACTGCATGTTTTTGATATCCCTAACCAAAAGAATAAATTCATCGCCTCCGAATCTGCCCATGATATCCGTTTCCCGAAATGTATCTCTTATCTTTCTGGATACTGCCTTGATAACCTTATCCCCCTCGCTATGGCCAAAGGTATCATTATAATTTTTAAAATTATCAATATCTAATATGAGCAGAGCATGATTTAAATCCTTGCTTTTCCTTAAAATCTCGCTTATCAGGCCGATTGCATACTCCTTGTTAAATAATTCAGTAAATGCATCCATATTAACGGCCTTTTTCAGATTTTCCGTCTGTTCTCTAAGATCAGAGATATCTGCGATCACGCCTACCATCCTTGCCGGTACTCCATTTTCTATGATAGGCGTTGCGTGGATCCTGCACCACACATATCCTGATCCTCCAGCCCTCATGCGTGCTTCATAGGTTGATTCTTTGCCTCTTAGGATATCCTTGAAGGCCTTCTCTATCACCGCTTCGTCCTCCGGATGCGAAAAATACGCGCTTGCCGCTTTTCGGTATTCTACCGGCTCCAGCTTGCTAAAAGGCTGCACATCTTTTAATATCTTTTCACCTGAAATGCCAAAAATAACTTCCGCATTTTCAAAATAGGTGTAAAGCTGCTGTAAAAGATCAACTTCGAAAATACATATCTTTGCCGCTGTCAATGCAATCTGCAGCCGCTCTTTGTAACGATTTATCTCATCCATATCTGTTTATATCCTCTCTTTAAATATATTCTAGCAAATCGACAGCCATTATGGGAGACATTTCATATATAAATTCATCACTTTGAAAAACGAATGGAAAATACTGCGCCGCCCTGCGGATGATTCTTTACGGCAATGGTGCCTCCCTGACGGTTGATAATCGTCTTGCACAGCGCCAGTCCGATTCCATAGCCTACCGCGCCCGCATTTTTCCCACGATAGAACCGGTCAAACAGACAGAACAGATCTTCCTTTTCAAAGCCTGGCCCGCTGTCATGCAAAGTGATCTCGGTAAACAGCGCATTATCCTCGCACATAATTTCAATCTTCCCGTTGTCACCTGCACTTTCCATGCAGTTTTTAAGGATATTTTGGATTGCCTCTGAAAGCCACCCTGAATCCCCTTCTATGACTACCCCTTCCGGTATCTCTGTCTGTAAGTCAATATTATGCAGTTCCATGGATATGAGCAATGGACGGATAGAGGCATCTATCAGATTACCGACGTCCATCTGTTCACGCTGGAATACAACGATGCCTGCATCCAGCCGGGAAAGTTTCAGCAAGGATGTAACCAGCCAGTCCATCTGCACGAACAAGCCTTCCACTTCCCGCAGCAGATTCTTCCTCTCGTTCTCATCAGAAGTATTTTTAAGCAACGACAGGATCAGATTAGCAGAAGTAAGCGGCGTGCGAAGCTGATGTGCAATATCGGCAAGCGAATCAGCAAGATGCTTCTTCTCCCCTTTCAGCGCATTATTCTGCTCCCGGATACGCAGGGTCATCTTGGTGATCTCGCTTTGCAGAATGGATAGTTCGCCTTCCTGGGCCTCGCTGACAAACAGATGATCCGCATTATGAAGCACCAGATCGATCTGTTCTGATATCTGAGCTATGCTTTTATACCGAGATCTGGTAAACACAAAAAATGCCACTCCAAAAGCAGCGGCAGAAACAAAGGTCAGTATCCCTGCTGCCGGATGGATGGCAAATCCTGCCGCAGCTGAGGTCGCGGTAATAAAAATAAATAAAACAGCAAACCACCGTATTTCTCTATTCCGAAACATAACTACCTCCCAGCCGGTATCCTGTCCCCCGGACGGTGAGAATGATCTGCGGATTTCCGGGATCATTCTCAATCTTCTCCCGCAGACGCTTAATGTAAACGGTAAGGGTATTGTTATTAACGAACTCGCCTGCCGCGTCCCACAATTCGTCCAACAGCCGGTCCCGCGTGATGATCACATTAGGGTTGTTAATAAATATAAGCAGCAGCCGATATTCCAAGGCGGATAAAAAGACCTCCCGCCCGCCTTTTTTTACAACGCCGCTGGCGGTATCCACATGTAGATCGCACATCTCAAAAGCCGATGGCGAGTGTCCGTATTTCCGCAAGGCCGTACGAATCCGCGCGGTCAGCTCGCGTGGGCGGAAAGGCTTGATAATATAGTCATCCGCTCCCATATTAAGCCCTGTTACCACGCTTGCCTCATCTCCGGAAGCCGTAAGAAAAATAACAGGAATATTCTGCGCCTGCTTAATCTCCGTACAGACCGTGAAACCATTCCCATCCGGCAGGGAAATATCTACCAGCGCCAGATCAAACCTGTTTCCGTCAAGAACGGATATGGCTTCGCTCTGCGAGGAGGCGTGGGTAACGTTAAATCCTTCCGTGCGAAGCAAAAGCGCAAGGTTCTTGGCAATTTCTTTATCATCCTCGACCAAAAAAATTCGTTTCATTTAATCTCTCCATTCCTCTGATCTTTTTAGTATAACATAATGCAGAATAAATTCCACTCTCGCTTTTATTTTTTTGCCAAAGTGTCTGAAACATCCTCTATATTAATATCTTAATTTGAATTCTTGTGGACATAGAGAATTTTCTTCTGATAGGCTTTGCTCCTGGCGGTACCACATTCAGCATTGGCATGATGGTGGGCGCATCTGATTTACTGCCATTGACCCAGGGAATCAAACTGATAAAAGCGATATCCCTCGGTCTGCCGATAGACTCTGTATGGCTTCCCATCATGGTCATGCTTACGTTTTTACTGATTTGCGGAGGTGTTTCCATAACAGGCAATGTTTTGTCTGCTGCCTTTTATTGTCCATTTTTGCAGTCTGCTACCCTCTGTAAAACCTAGACTTAGCCAGTCGTTTTCACAAAAAAAATGACGAAGAATAGAATATATTAACATGAAAAGAAAGGACGCTTATCATGCCCACAATATTATTAATAATTGGGGCGGCTATTCTCGCTGCTGTAATTGTAGTTCTTATAATCTGGCGGATTCGAAGCCATCGATTCCATCCGGATCCCGATAAATTACGCCAGCAGAGGGAATTAAATGCCGATCTCAAAGAAACTGGTTTTGCTTACGAAATAAAAGGCGATTATTTTTATTCCCTTATGAACTGCTGGCAGAGACAAGTAGGATACTGTCGCCTCTATGATGAGGCAGCCCCGCTGTTTAATATGATTATGGACTGTGAACCAATTACTTTCTCCTATAGGGGAAAGCGCTGGCTTATCGAACTCTGGAAAGGCCAGTATGGAATCACGACTGGAGGAGAAATCGGAGTATATAATACAATCCGCGAAGATGTGGATACAGACGAATTTAAAGGCACTTTTTATGAAAATATCGGAAATAAAGAAATGCTTAATCTTTCATTTGTACTGCGCAGAAATGGAAAAGTCATACTAAAACGCAGTGCCATGCATTGGTGGCTTACAGGATTTAAATTAGGACAATTTTCTGATACGGATATGCTGACTATGGATGCAAAAATCGTATTCCCGGATCAGGGTATGAAAGATGCATTCCTAAAGGCATTAATCGAAATCGGATACACCAAAAAGGAATATTCCTCAGGAAGAAAGACCGTATCTATTCATTATGCTGCCCCTCATTCCCCACAGCCTCTGTCACGAAATGAGGCTGCTGAAGCCTTAGTACAGCAGATAAACAGTAATAATTGCAAATTATATGAATTCACCACAGCCAAATACAGCCAGACCCTCGACAAACTGGAATATATAAAGGCTATGGTTCCAGAACTCTATAAATTATTTATTGACTCGCTTTACACAAGAGGCGTTTACGACGCTTTTGAATGGATAAAGGAATGGCTGGAGGGCCGCCCGCCTCATCCAACCCCGAATCCGCTGCCGCCCCCGCCGCCAGAACCACATCCGGATCCGCCTTGCCCTCCTGTATGTCCATGCCATCCTTGCCGGCCCCATCCGTCAAATCCACGGTGCGATCCTTGCAGGCAGTACTGCAGCCATGCTCACAACTGCGACTTTGATGATAGCACAAGGAGGTAGTTCCCATGAAGGCTGTCTCGACACCAAAAAGACTGGATGAGATATACCAGCACGCCCAGGTACTCCCTTTTGATTCTGATTCGAAACTGATTCTTATGAGCGACTGCCACCGTGGCCAGGGAAATGCGGGAGATAATTTCCTGGCAAATCAGACAGTCTGTTTCGGAGCCCTGCAATATTATTATCAGAATGGCTTTACCTATATTGAACTGGGTGACGGAGATGAATTGTGGGAAAACAGGCAGCTAAAAACCATTGTCGAGGTACACAGCGACATCTTTTGGATACTCTCTGAATTTAACAAGTCAGGCAGGCTCCATCTACTGTATGGCAATCACGACATTGTAAAACGAAGGAAAGGTTATATGGAACGTCACTGTGGCACCTATTACTGCGAGTCATCCCGGTGTGAAAAAGTTCTCTTGACTGAAACCGCTTCTGAAGGCCTGATTCTAGAAAATATTTGCAAAAAAGAGGAACTATTCCTGGTCCATGGACATCAGGGCGACCTCCTAAATGACACGCTGTGGCCTGTAGCAAGGTTCCTGGTACGATATATATGGCGTCATCTTGAATTAGTAGGCTTTTTAGATCCCACAGGTGCTGGGCGCCCCAGGAAAGCAAAGGAACGCGTAGAAAAAAAACTATCGTCTTATGCGCAGGAGCACTACCCAATTCTGATCGCCGGCCACACGCACAGACCCGTGTTTTCACAACCGAAAGAGGGAAATTATTTTAACACGGGAAGCTGTGTGCATCCCCGGTGTATCACTGGCATTGAAATAGAAAATAATCATATAACCTTAATAAAATGGTCTGTACGTTCTGGAAGAGACCGGTATCTATCCGTGGAGAGAGAAATCTTGGAAGGTCCGGTTCCTATATCTGACTATTTTAAAAAGTAATAAAATAACTTTAAAAGTTCCGGGAGATGATGTATCACCATCCTCGGAACTTTTACAATTTCTACTTCTGCTCCTTACAGATATAACAATCAGTTCCCGGCCGGATTTACATGTATCATAATGTGCTTGATCTCGGGAAAGGCTTTCTCTACCTTGTCATGAATCTGCTCGGCAATGAAATGGGCGGTACGAAGAGACTTGTCGCCTTCTATCGCAATTTCCAGGTCTATATACACCTTATTCCCAAACATTCTGGATTGGAGCAAATCAACACGAATTACTTCTTCCTGAGAGCTGATGTAATCCGCCAGTTTTTTCTCATAGTCCGCATCACAGGCAGTGTCCAGCATCTTCCTTACAGCATCCCACAATATATCACACGAGACTTTCAATATAAATAAGCATATTACAACACTGGCTACAGAATCCAGCACCGGAAAGCCAAGCATTGCGCCGCTGATGCCAATCAGAGAGCCAACGGAAGAAAAAGCATCCGATCTATGATGCCATGCATCCGCCATAAATGCCGCAGAATCAATGATTTTGGCATAATACCTTGTGTACCAGTACATAGCCTCTTTTCCAACAATTGACAGAATCGCCGCAACAAGTGCTATCATGTCGGGAACTGCAAGAGTATTATAATTTCCAGCGATAATATTCTGCATCCCTGCTTTTCCAATGCCAATACCGGTAACTAGAAGAATGGCTCCGAGAAGCAGCGCGGCTACGCACTCCAGCCGGTCATGTCCATAAGGATGCTCTTTATCCGCAGGCTTTTTTGATATTTTAACTCCTAAAAAAGCAATAAATGTGGTAATTACATCTGACATAGAATGAATGGAATCGGGAATCATTGCTCCCGAGCGGCCATAAATCCCCGCAAACAATTTAAATCCAGAAAGAATAATATTTCCGACAATGCTGACCAAAGATATTTTTTTAATGATTGCATTTTCATGAATAGACGATTTAGCCAAATATCTATCTGCCAAAATGTCTTTGCTGGCTGTCATATAAGAATCCTCCCTATTTTGAGATTGATCCATCCATAAGTATAGCAAACACACCTATGGAACATACAACAGTCCCACTGATGTTCTCGCATTTTAGCATCCATGGTTTATTCTATGCAGTTTCCTTAACATTCGCTACTAAAACAACATAATAATGCCATTTCCACATAACCGTGGGAAGTAAGTACCTCGCCAGCAAAAAAGCAGGTCAAAAGCATAGCAAATCGGCACGCCAAGACGGATGATATCGCCTAATGCCGGACGAAGGCTGTCGTTCAGCGTCAGTAGCGCTAATCCCAAGGAGCACATGAACAGACATGCTATTAATTTGCGGCTGGGACATTAAATTTAGGAAATGAGCCATATTATCCTCTGTTTTCTGATTTTCATTTCTCGTTGTATTATTATCTCCCGCAAATTCTTCTTGAACGCTGTCATCTAGATTTCTTGTTCCAACCATCGCCTTCAGCCGGGTAAATTAAGCGTCTTATATCATGGCTTTAAAATAACTTTAATACAGTTATCCTCTTTTTTATCAAAAATACTGTAAGCGTGGCTTCCTTCTTCTAAAGAAAGCGTATGGGTTATGATATCTGTTGCATCAAATTCACCTTTTTGAATCTTCTGTAACATCAAATCAACGTATCTGGTAGCAGTCGCCGGACCGCATTTTTTCAGAAGTTTCTGATATTGTGGCCTGTTAAAATCTTTCCCGCTAAGTTTATCCATATAAATACATTTCTCTAGAACAGGAAATTCTTGAAGGGCAATGCAGGTAGCGCATTTAGTATTGCATTAATCCAATTTTTCACAGAAGATAATTCTACTGTATGGACAGAAGAACAGCGGATTTTATTCGCAAAATGGAGTACGTCAAAAAAGGGGATGTCGGTTAATACCGATTTTTAAACTCTAAATCCTAAAATAAGAATCT
>ENA-OPTX01000881-OPTX01000881.1-human-gut-metagenome-genome-assembly--contig:-NODE-881-length-13147-cov-3.193782_pt1 | contig 13147 bp, 9 predicted proteins | sample MGYA00241465_ERZ501922 | MGnify/ENA primary metagenome ERZ501922 (study PRJEB25962, sample SAMEA2042399) | human gut metagenome | biome: human gut; feature: human-associated habitat; material: faeces...
GATGAACGAGGAAATGCGTGCGTATGGTGCGAATCTTATCGTCACGCCGTCCGAATCAGCCGAAAAGTCCCACGGCATCGACACCGATACCGTCAAAGCGTTGAACCAGATGGTGAAAGGCTCGTACAGCGCCCGTTCCGCCGCTTACCGGTATGAAAGCGTGCGCATCAATTCTGCGCCGTACACGCTGGCTGGCATCACAACCAAAGACGTGAAGGCGCTCAACCATCATTGGAACGTGACTGGCGATTGGCCCAGCAAAGGCAACGTGATGCTCGGCCGTGACGTGGCAGACGCGCTCGGTGTCTCCATCGGTTCGACCGTAACCATCGGCTACCGCGCATCCGACGATGCGCAGGATTCCGGCGCTCTTAGCCAAACCGAAGCGCAAGTCACGGAAAACGGCCGCGTTTCGTCCGACATTATGGAGAACACCGGCACTGAATTCCGTGTCGGAGGCATCGTCGATACGGGCGGCAGCGAAGACGAAATCGTCTACGCGGTCAACGCTGACGTGGCCAAACTGGCCGGTTTCAAACGCGGAGCGGACGTGATCGAATATTCCGTCAATGCGGTAGGCAGCGAACTCAACGATGTCGTCAAATCGATCAATGCGAATCCGTCAACCGGCGTGAAAGCGCAGACCGTCACCAAAATCACCTCATCCGACACTCGTATCATCGCCATGCTGCAAACCCTGTTCTGGATCGTGTCGCTGGTCGTGCTCGTGCTGACGTTTGTGGGCGTGGGCACCACCATCAGTTCCATCGTGTCTCAGCGACGCAACGAAATCGGCTTGCGCAAGGCGTTAGGCGCATCCTCGCGCGCCATCGGCATCGAATTCTATGTGGAATCCGCCATCTACGGACTGATTGGCGGCCTGATCGGCACTGCCATCGGCTACCTGCTGGCCCGCGTGCTGTGCGTATCCGTATTCGAACGTGCCATTGGCTTCAACTGGCTGTTGGGCGTCGCTTCGCTGCTGTTGAGCGTGCTCATCGCCGTCATCGCATCCATCCCGCCGGTTCGCCGCGCAACCCGTATCGACCCCGCCATCGTTTTGAGGGAGGAATAATCATGAGTTCCGAACATACGTTGAATACGTTGCTTGAATTGGATCATATTTCCAAGATTTACGGCGATTTGCGTGCCGTCGACGATTTGACTTTGACCGTTCCGCAAGGTGAATGGCTTGCGATTGTCGGTTCGTCGGGTTCCGGCAAAACCACGCTGATGAACATGATTGGCTGCATGGACACGCCTTCAAAGGGTTCCGTCATGCTGGAAGGCCGCAAGTTGGAGGATTTGAACGCCAAGCAGCTTGCCGACGTGCGCAAGAACATGATCGGATTGGTGTTCCAGAAGTTCTATCTGGTACCGCATCTGACGGCTGTGGAAAACGTGATGGTGGCACAGTACTACCATTCCGTAGTCAACGAGCAGCAGGCGTTGGAAGCATTGGAGCGCGTCGGTCTGAAGGAGCGTGCCCACCATCTGCCCGGACAGCTTTCCGGCGGCGAACAGCAGCGTGTGTGCATCGCACGTGCGCTCATCAACTGTCCGAAACTGATTCTTGCGGACGAACCGACCGGCAATTTGGATGAGAAGAACGAGAAAATCGTGCTTGACCTGTTCCGTCAGCTGCACGAGCAGGGCACTACCATCATCGTTGTGACCCATGATGCGCTCGTCGCATCCTGCGCCCAGCGCGAGATCATGCTCAACCATGGCGTGCTCGTCGGCGAGAAGTGGAATGATGAGGCCGCACGGAAGGTCTATGAGCAGGCGGGCGGCAAGCCGGCATACACCGGTTCCACTACGGAAGGCGCACAGAACGGCGAGACGGCCATCAGCTTCGCCGATCCGACCAAAGCCGCGAAAACCGGCGGTGAGGAATAAGCTGAAATCAGCCGAATAATCCAAGCCATAGCACTGACGAATCGTACGGAGCGAACATGAGCAACGAATCATCGAATGCGATCAAAGTGATCGCACTGTCTGCGGCAAGCCTTGCGCTGCTGTCGGCATGCGGCGAACCCACGGCGACACCGATGGACGATGAATATGCCGGAAATTCCGGCGAAAGCGTGCAATCGCAGGAAGAAAATTCGAAGAACAGCGGTAGCGCCACCGACTCCGGCGATTCTGCGGATACGGACGTCAAAAACCATGCCGACGATCCGAACAGCACCACATCCGACAAGCAAGACACCGGCAACTATGCCGACGGTACCTACTCGATCAACGGCCAGTACGGGCCGGTGGGCGAAGACACCATCGATGTGCATGTGACGGTCAAAGATCAGACCGTCACCAATGTGGAGGTTATCGGGCATCCGTTCACGTCCATCTCCAAAAAGCACCAGAATGCGTTCGCCGAAGCCATCAACGGCGTGGTGGACGGCAAGCCGCTCAAAGATCTCAAGGTAGACAAGGTGGCCGGTGCCAGCTGGACGTCGGAAGCGTTCAACAAGGCGTTGGACGTGGCCCGTCAGGAAGCGTCGATCCAGTAGGCCCAGTAGCGGCGAAAAGTCTGCAAACGTACAATGAGCGCCTCAGCTACAGCCTCACTCAAAGAGTGATTAAAGGCCGTAGCGGGGACGCTCATGAGTTTCAGATACTACTATGTGCAACTCTGCTCTGCAATGCCTTTCAGACGGCCATAACGGGCCATAGAACAGCCGTCATGTTCTCAGGCCAAGGAATACTCGCGTCGCCATGCAACGCCTTACAGGCGAGCATGGAGCCGAGTATCGTGCTGAACAGGAATTGCGGATCCAATCCATTACGGAACACTCCGGCCTTCATGCCGCGCTCAACAAACTCAGAAAAACGCTTTTCCGCGGGAACGAGCACTTGATCGGCAATCGCATTCAACGAAGGATTATCGGAAGAAAGCACCACACCGACGGCTTTCAAACCAAGCTCACTGTCGAAAAAACAGCCCTGAATGCGTTGCAGTATCGTCAGCAGACCGTTTTTCGACAACTCGACATCGCTGAAATCCGGCAATCCCGCAACTTCCAACTGAACGCGGCGCAACAGATCGTCCGCATTCTTATAGCGACGGTAAATCGTGGTTTTCGCAACACCGGAACGACGGGCGACCTCTTCAATGGTCACCGCACCGACACCATCGGAAATCACAATCGCAAGCGTGGCCTTCATGATCTTATGATCGGTCTGCTCACGAAGCTGCTCGCGGCGGCTCTGCGCCTTGCGAACAGCCTCATGCACGTCACTGACCGCGTCGGAAACCACATCGGAAACGGCTTCGGAAACCGCCTCATGCACTCCGGTAATCATGCGACCACCTTGGTGCTTTCCACCTTCGCCACATACCACTTATTGAATTTGACCAGCGGAATACGCAGCAGCAAGCCAATCAGCAGCAGCGGAATCAGGAACAGCAACAGCGAACCGATCGCATGCCAATAATCATTGTTGTAAATACCGGCAATGGCCGCACGCAATGCCGTAATCGCATGCGTGGCCGGCAGGAACGGACTGATATCGCCGATGATCTTCGGCAGCACGGCAAGCGGATACGCGCCGTTCGCGCCGGAAATCTGCAACACCAGCGTCAGCACGCCAATGGCCTTGCCCACGTTGCCGAAGCTCGCCACCATCGTGTAGGTGAAGAACGAGAACACGAGGGAGGCCACCCAGCCGGTCAACATGAACAGCCACGGGTGCACCGCCTGAATGTGCAGGAACAGCAGGCCGCCGCCCAGCGAGAACGTGCTCTGCAACAGTGCGATCACGGCGAACACGCCATAATGGCCGAGGAACAGCTGATGCGGCTTCGGATTGTCGAGCTCCTCACGATTCTTGCGCGACACCGTGGTCTTGAGTGTTACGGCCATAAGCAGCGATCCCACGAACAACGGCAGAATCGTGTAGAACGGAGCCAATTGCGAGCCGAAATTCTCCACAGGGAACACAGCCGTGCGCTTCACCTGGACGGGAGCTGCAAGAGCCGCCGCCAGCGAATCGGTGTTGTTGCCGAGCACGTCCTTGACGGTGTCCATATTGCCGCTGTTCAGCGCGTCGGAAAGCGTGCCATTGAACGAAGACAGCGCGGTGCTCGCCTTAGTGAGGCTTTCGGCGGTGGAATCCAACACCGTGCGAATATTGGTCAGCTGCTTGCCTGCCGACTTCGTGGTGCTGTTGAGATCTCCCAACGCGCCCTTCAGATCGGTGGCCGTGCTGCTCAGTGCGGTGGCCGTGCTGCTGATCGAATCGGAAATGTCGTTGAGCTGCGGCTTGAGCTGGCTGTCGAAATCGGTTTTGATGCCGTCGATGGAGGCCTTCGCCTGCTGGGCAAGCTGGCTCACGCGCTCGCGGTCGGCTGTGGTGTCGCTCACTTTCGCGTCGATATTGTCGGCGCTGGTGTTGAGTGAGTTCGCTAGATCGTTGAGTTGCGTAATGGTCGCGCCCACGTTGGTTTTGAGATGATTGATGGCGATTTTCGCGACTTCCGGCACCAGATTGTTGTTGCTGAGCTCGTCGAGGGCATCGTAGATGTTCTGATAGCCTTGCGCCTGCTTGGATACGTTCGCAGCCTGATTGCGCAGGGCGGTGGCCGTATTGCCGGCTTGGGTGCCCGCATTGTTGAATACGCTGTCAATATCGGTGGAGACAGCGCCGAAGCTGTTCGACGAGCTGCTCAACGCGGTGCTGAGCGCATTCGTGCTGGTTTTGACGGCTCCGGTCAGATCGTTGATGCCGTTCTTCGACTGTTTGAGCTCGTTGACGGCGTTCTTCGCGCTGCCGCTCACGTTGGAAAGCAGGCTGTTGGAGCTGTCGAGCAGGTTCTGCGCGCTCAACGTCAGCGAGCTGAACGTGGTCAACGCGGATGACGTGTCGTTCAGCGTGTTCGCGAAGTTGTTCATATTGTTGCTGAAGTTGGTGAGCGTGGCCTGCGATTTCGGTTTGTCAAGCTCATCGGCCAGCTGCGAGGCGATGTTGAGCGCGGTGCTCGTCAACGTTGCGGAGAACATTTCGTTGATCTGTGCTGCCACGGTGTCGGCTCCCTGGCCGGTGATCTTCGGAGCGAGTGCGTTCTTCTTCTCGTTGTTGTAGTAGGTGAGCGTGGCATGGTCGCCGTCCGCGGTGAAGAATGTCATCATGCGGGTGCTGAAATCCTTCGGAATCACCACTGCTGCATAGTATTTGCCGGATTTGGTGCCGTCGATGGCCTCTTTTTTGGTGGTGAAGGTCCAGTCCATCTGGTCGTTGGCGCGCAAGGTGTTGACCACCTGATCGCCGATACTGATCTTCACGGGAATGAGATCGGACTTGTAGCCTTCATCGTCGTTGGCGACGGCGAATTTCAGATTGCCGGTGTTGGCGAATGGATCCCAGCTTGCGCTCACGTTGAACCAGGAGAACAGGCCAGGAATTACCACCAGTCCGATGACGATGATGATGGAGACGATGTTGCTGGTCAGGCGTCGAACGTCGCCGACGAACAGTTTCCAGATGTTTTTCATGCGTTGCTCCTTTCGCTGTTACCGTTGGGATTGGTGTTGCTCGCTGTGCCGGTGTTGCCGGTCGCGTTCATGGCCTGTACCAGTGTTGCGATGCCGTCGGCATCGGCTTGGCTGGTGTCTGCGACGTTGGCGATCGCCTGTTTGGTTTCGTGTTTTCTTCGTTGTGCCTTGCGCATCAGCTTGTCTCGCCTGATTTGTTGCGCACGCTTCTTGCGGCGCAGCCTTGCAGCTTGGCGTTCCACCAGTTGTTCGCGAATCGCTTCGTCGCTGAGGCTGCCGAGTTCCACCTGGCGTTGCAGGCTGAAACGCATATATTCGATGACCATCAGGAATCCGATGATGAGCAGCACCCAGATGATCCAGGTGGCAAGCACCACGATCTTCTCGCCGTTGGTGAAGGAGAAGATCAGCACCAGAATCACCGGCACAATGAAACCGGCAACCAGCGCGCCACGCTTGAGCTTCGGATACAGTTCGGCGAAGCGGCTCGCACGTTCCTCGATCGCCTCACGGTAGCCGCCCTTATCGGCGAGCACTTGAATGGCCTGGGACACGTTGTAGCCGCGTTCCGGAAGCTGTACCTCCTCGCCGATGATCATGTCGCTTTCCTTGATCTGACGGGCGAACAGGCGGTTGAGATTGACCAGCAGCGGGCGAATCGCAAGTCCGATGAAGAACGCGACCACGGCGAACATCAGTAGCGCGCCAATCGACTTGAGCCAATGCCCGTCGTAGAAGCCGGCAATCGTCTCACGGAACGCGTCAATCGAATAACTGAATGGTACGAACGGGTAGACCATGCGGAAGAATTTCGGCATCATCTCAATCGGATACAGGCCGGAAGCGCCCGGAATCTGCACGATGATCAGCGCGACGCACAGTCCCTTGCCAATATGCATGAACGAGGTCGACAGCGCGAAGGTGATGCTCAGATATACCAGCGACGTGATGACGCCGGTAAGTATGTACAGCGGCGCGTTCACCGTCTGCACGCCGATGATGAGGTTGCCGATGGTGGTGATCGCGCCTTGGATGGCGCCCATGATGCCGAGCAGCATGTAGCGGGCGAAATATTTTTCGGAAGTGGTCAAGTCGAGGTCTTCGAGGCCTTCATCGTCGACCTCCACCTTGAAGATCACTACGAAGGCGAACGCGCCCACCCACAGGGCCAGGTTGGTCATGAGCGGAGCCATGCCGGAACCGTAGGAGTTCATCGGATACACGTTTTTCGTGTCGATCACCGTGGGGGACTGCATGAACGAGGCGATTTTCTCCGTGTTGAGGGAGCTGTCGCCGGTCAGGCTTTTCAGCATGTCAACGCTGCCGAGCGCTTTCAGGTCGGTGCTGACGGTGATGAGCTTGTTCTCCACCTGCTCGAGCTGCTTGTCGGTGTTCTGCAGCGTGGTGCGGGTGTCGTTCGCCACCTGGTCGAGTTGGTCGAGCACGGCGGAGGTCTGGTTGACCACGGTGGTCTGGCTGGTTACGGTGCCGGACAGTGTGCCGGCGGTCATGGCGAGCGAGCTCAGACCGGAGTTGAGCTGGGGGAGCGCACCGGAATTCAACGTGTTGCGGGCATCTCCCATGCTTTTCAGCGAATTTTGCGTGCTGGTGTTGAAGTCGGTGGCGAGTTTGGACACGCTGTCGGACGTGGATTGTGTGTTCTCGCTCAACGTTTTGAGGTCGTTGAGCGTGCCAGCGGCCGTGTTGTTGGTGTCTTCGAGCTTCTTGATGATGTCTTGGTACTGTGCGTTGTCGCTGACGTTCTTGAGCTTCTCGATGAGCTGGGCGTTGCTGTCGGTCACGCTTTGCATGTTGCTGACGGCCTGCTGTGCGGTGCCGCTTGCGGACGAGACGGCCGTGGTCACCTTGTTGATGCTGGTGGTGGTGTCGCTGGCGGCCTGCGAAATCAGGCCGGAACCGTTCTCCAAAGCGGTGTTGGCGTTGGACGTGAAGGTATTGAGGCCGTTTTGTGCGGTGCCGATGGCGGTGGCGGTGTTCGCCAGTCCCTTGCCCGCACTTGCTGCGGCCAGCTGCACGTCGTTCATTGCCTGACGGGCGGATTGCGTTTGTTGCGGCACGTTGGCGAGCTGTGCGTCAAGATCTTCGATGGTGGAGCGGATGAGGCTTACGTTCTTCTGGGTTTTGTCGAGTTCTGCTGTGGTTTCGTTGACGAAGGAGTTGGTTTTGCCGTTGATGGTGTCATTCGCGGAGTTCACGGCTTTAGTGAGTACTTCGCTGACGGTGGAGACGAAGGTGTTGTTGACGGTACGGTCGACGGTGGTCGCGCCTTGATCGGTGATTTTCGGGGAGATCGGGCTCGATTTTTCGTTGACATAGTATTCCAGCGTCGGCCGGTTCTTGCTGTCGGTCACGACGTTGGCGAGATCCTCGCTGAAATCGGAGGGGATGATGATCGCCGCATAGCAGTCGCCGGACTGTACCGCTTCCATCGCTTCGGCCTTGCCCATGAATTCCCAGCCAAGCTGGTCGTTGTCTTTCAGCGTGTCTTCGATCTGGTCGCCGAGGTTCATTTTGCCGAGCAGGGCGTTGTCGGTGCCTTTGTCGACGTTGGCCACGGCAACTTTGATGCCTTGGGTATTGCCATACGGATTCCAGAATCCGTAGATGTTGAACCATGCGTACAGCGGCGGAATGATGGTTATACCGATCATGATGACCCAGGCGGCAGGTACGGTGACGAGTCGTTTGAGGTCACGACGCAGAATCTGCAGTACGTTGCGCATTGTCTCCCCAGTCCAATGGATGTTCGACCGTGTTCGCGCGTAGCGATACGTTATTCGTAGCGCTACGCCTCCCGTATCGTAATACCCGCTCTCGGACAAATTTGGGCACAGGCGTAAATGCGCTCCGTCCATGACTGAAATAAACACGACAAACCGCGGCAGGACTGTGAATCTTGCTGTTGGAGACCGCGCAACTTGCCTTCTGTGTCTGCGCAAGTCGAGTCTGCTGTCTGCACATCTTGTGATTGCGGGATGACATGTGACTTGCGCAGGCAGAAATCGCAGGTTGTGCGCGTTGCGCGCAAACAATCATCTCGTGTAGCGCACTGCGATCGGGTTTTGGTAGCGTTGTGCAGGGAAGGACGAACAAGCATGAGCAAGATTGAAGATGTGAGCGAAGCCATCGCCGACGAAACCGAAATCGCAGCAATCGAAGAGGCCGGCATCATTGCGCAATCGCAATCGGCGGAAGATGACGGCAATCCTGCTGACCGCAGGCTGCCGCTGATTGCACGTATTTACGGCATCGTCATGTTGATCGAAGGCGTGGTGACGTTGCCGATCATCGTGATTTCCTGCCTGTATGCAGTCCACGCCGCGCTTTCCGGCAAACTGGCGTTTGGCGCGCTGAATCTCACCACTATTCTGTCGGTTATTCATGCTGTGGTGCTGCTGGTCTCCACCGCATGCCTTGCGATTTTCGGCATGCTGCTGATTCTCAACAAGCGTCGGCATATCGCGCAATGGACGTATCTGATGATTCCGCTCACGCTTGCGGAAGGCCTATTGTCGTTGTCGTTGCAGGGTTTGGGCGTGAATCTGATCAGTCCGACCGTGCAGCTGCTTGTATTGGTTGCGTTGCATATCACGGCTGATCCGTCGCTGCGCGAGGAGCGACGTTTGCAGTTCGCGCTTCGTCGTTTGGATGCGCGCAGCGAGTATGAGACGGCTGTTTCGAAGGGTATGGCCGGTCGTGATCTGACCGGCAAGGGCTATATTTCGCTTGATTTCTTCAACCTGTTTTGGCTGTTTGTGGTCGGATGCGTGTTCGGTTTGGTAGTGGAGACGCTATACCACTATGTGCTGTTCGGCGAATGGCAGGATCGCGCCGGATTTTTGTGGGGGCCGTTCTCGCCGATCTACGGCTTTGGCGCGGTGATCCTGACGGTATTGCTCAACCACTTGTGGCGGTCGAATTGGATGCTGATCTTCTGCGCCAGCGCGGTGATTGGCGGCGCGTTCGAATATTTCACCAGCTGGTTCATGGAGGTTGCGTTCGGTATTCGCGCGTGGGATTACACGGGTCAATGGCTGTCGATTGATGGGCGCACATCCGGCAAATACATGTTTTTCTGGGGAATACTCGGCTTGGTGTGGGTGAAGCTGATTCTGCCGCATTTGCTTGCGATGATTCAGCGTATTCCGTGGAAGATTCGCTATACGTTGACGGCGGTGTGTTTCGCGCTGATTTTCGTTGACGGCGTGATGACGTTGATGGCGCTGGATTCCTGGTATTCGCGTATGGCGGGTATTGCGCAGGATTCGCCCGTTTCGCAATTCTTCGCCACGTATTTCGACGACGACTTCATGGCCAATCGGTTCCAGACCATGACGCTCGACCCGTCCACGGCCAGCCGCATGTAGTGTCTGACTGTTTTATGGATGACTGCTTTATGGGCTAGATGGCGAAGCTTTGTGAAAGAACGTGTATGGTGCGTCCGCTATTGGTTGCGCCGTGCGCGGCTGCATGTGACCTGTGCCCGCACTGCCTTTGTGGACTCGGTGCCCTGCGACTTCTACGCGCTTAGGCGGCGAAGCTTTGCGCGAGCTGGCGGATGAGATCCGGCCTATGTCCACTCCATGAGGAGTTCGGTGAGATGACGACCGGAATCTGCTTGAAGCCAGCGTTTTTGATCTGTTCGAAGGTGGATGGGTTCTTCGTCAGATCAACGGTGTCGTAACGCACGCCCAGCTTTGCGAGCTCTTGTTCGGTGGCTTCGCATTGCGGGTTGCTCGGATTGGTGAAGACGGTCACGGTCATTCGATTTCCTCCCTATGCAAAAATGGCTTCCGTCGTTTGCGAAAGCCGTGTCGGCCACGTTCTTCGGTTATGCTCGCTTACGCAAGCCACTATCTAGCATACACACTACAGGTAGTGGTGTGTCGTGAGTTTCCTCACTGTATATAGTGGGGAATTCCCCAGAATTCCCCAAAATACGAACGTTTGTTCGAATATGTCTAGTGTACCCCAAACCACGGAATTCACGTCCGCGCGCATGTCGTGCGTGTTTTATGGAGAGGGTTGTATATAGGGGGTGGCTTGGTGACGTCAATGCCTGCCTGGTGGCACGGCGAAAACTGTTTATTCATATGTAAAACACCGGTAATATACCGCAAATGACCTCAGTTGTCACCCCCCCCCCTAAAATGATAAGTATGCGTAGCGCGAATTTGCGTGGGCGTGTTGAACAACCTTGATGATTCCGATTTGCCTACTGTCTTAAGGACTGTTGGGTTGACAGGAAATTCTGAGGGGGCTGTGAGCATATTCGCGGGAATTGGCTCTACGGTATGCTGAGGTTCGGCGGTTTTCCGCTGAATACAGGAAACCCCTGGAAATCGTACGATTCCCAGGGGTGGATGGTTGGTCGCTGGCTAGGGCAGCGCATCAGGGTGAAGAAGTGTTTTCGAAGGCTCTTCCTCACCTATCAACTGCGTTTGAGGTATAGCCCTCGCCGGCAGCCAGCCAAGTCTTATCTTATACACCCTTAGCTATGTCGGCGACCTTATTGCAGGGTGTGTTCAATAAAGCCATAACGTGCCATTAAATACGGCAATTTGGCTCCGCGCAAGTACTCCAGAGGAAGTCGTTGCACGGAGCCAAATTAATCGCTTTCAGGCGAATGCCACCTTGACTGAGTTAGACTCAGGCGCGCTTGCGGAGCACGGTGATGCCGGCGAAGCCGAGCAGGGCGATCACGGCGAACACCGCAACGCCACCAACGGTAGCGCCGGTGTTGCCGAGAACGGCCTTCTTGATCTTCTGGGCAACGGTCTTCTTGGTGTTGCCCTTGGTGTCATTCTTCTTGGTGGTGTCGGCCGGCTTGCTGTCATCCTTCTTGGAGTCGTCGGTCGGAGCGTCCTTGTACATGGCGTACACTGCCCAGTTGCCGGTCACTTCTGCGTCCGGGTTGACTGCGACGTTGCCGTCGTTGGAGGCGAAGCCCCAGCCGGTGAAGGTCTTGCCTTCGACGGCCGGTGCCTGGATGCCGAGTGCGTACTGGGAGAACTTTGCCTTGTCCTTGGCGTAGTAGCTGACGGTCTGGATGAGCTGGTCGGCGCCTGCGTAGAAGGAGACGGTGTACTGGGTGTTGTCATCCTGTGTCGGGGTATCCGCGTACGTCGCGTATACGGCGATGTCCGCGAACACCTGATCGGTGTCCTTGAGCATGGTGCCCTCGGAGTAAGCCCAGCCGGTGAAGGTCTTGCCCTCGATGGTCGGTGCCTGGATGCCGAGTGCGTACTGGGAGAAGGCGGTGCCTTTCTGCCAGGTGACTCCCTGGATGCTGTGTCCGTCAGCGGTGTAGAACGTCACCGTGGCGTATTCTTCTTTAGCCTGCGAGGAAGTTGCAGAATTCTGATTCTGGGCAGTATCAGCCATTGCTACTGCCGGTGCCAAGGCGGCCAGAGTCGCTACAGCTGCAACGCCCGCAATAATCTTTTTGCCAAAAGACATTTGGGGAAACCCTTTCTTAGTTACGTAACTAGTTGCCCCAAAGCGATGCCTTCGAAATACCGCCCTGAATGCGTGGAGTTCCCCCTCATAAGAATTCCGAAGGACCATGATAGCTGCCCCCTAGCGACTTTTTAAGAGTCTAGGGCGTGTTCGTTGGAATTGCAATCTTTTCTCGATTTCCCACTTTCCTATTGCCGCTGTATTGGCGGAAGCCTTTTGGAATCGGCAAGGCGCCATCCCGGCAAGGCGTCTTGCCTGTAAGGGTGAGGAATCCGATGATGGCGACGGCAGGGTGTTTACCGGCGCGGATGATGATGTGACAATCCGTGTTTGGGGCGCGAACAATGTGAGTGCGACTAATTGCGTCTGGAGCCAAAAATCGCGGGAATTGAAAACCCTTGGAAGCTAATGTTTCCAAGGGTTTCGCGGTGCCCCCCGTGGGATTCGAACCCACAACCCACGACTTAAAAGGACGCTGCTCTAACCGTTGAGCTAGAGGGGCAACAGAGAGACAGTATACAGCATATTTACGCAAAACGCCACACAAATCAGTTGTAAGTAACGAAAAACGTGGATTATCACCAAGTCATTGCCGAATCATCATCGAATTCCCGCGAATCGCAATATCATTTCTGCATATCTGCTCGTACAGTGGAACGCATGTCATGTACCACGATTCTTGTAGGCAAGAAAGCCAGCTACGACGGCTCCACCATCATCGCACGCGACGATGATTCCGGTTCCGGCCGTTACGACCCCAAGAAATTCATTGCGGTCGCACCGCAAGACCAACCGCGGCATTACCGCAGTGTGCTCAGTCATGTCGAAATCGACCTTCCCGACAATCCATGCCGATACAGCATTGTGCCGAACGTGCTGCCGAACCGCGGAATTCTCGCGGAAGCGGGCGTCAACGAGCGCAATGTGGCGATGAGCGCCACTGAAACCATCGCAGTCAACGAGCGCGTGCTAGCCGCTGATCCACTCGTTGAACTGCAACCGGCGAACGAAGCCGCTGATACCCCTGAAATTCCGGGCGGAATCGGAGAGGAAGACATCATCACCCTTGTGCTGCCTTACGTAACCACGGCGCGCGAAGGCGTCGCACGTCTCGCCGAACTGCTTGAAACATACGGCACCTACGAATCGAACGGCATCATCATTTCCGACGT
>ENA-OPTX01000884-OPTX01000884.1-human-gut-metagenome-genome-assembly--contig:-NODE-884-length-13109-cov-3.381569_pt1 | contig 13109 bp, 6 predicted proteins | sample MGYA00241465_ERZ501922 | MGnify/ENA primary metagenome ERZ501922 (study PRJEB25962, sample SAMEA2042399) | human gut metagenome | biome: human gut; feature: human-associated habitat; material: faeces...
TCAAAGCTTCAGCAGCTTCGTCAATTTTAGCAACCGTCTTGTTGAGGTCAATGATATGAATACCATTGCGCTCCATGAAGATATAAGGAGCCATAGCGGGATTCCACTTTCTTTTTAAGTGTCCGAAGTGTACACCAGCCTCTAATAATTGATCAAAATTTACTCTTGACATTGTTTTTTTCTTAAATCGTTTACTTTCTTTGTTTAATTTCAACCATCAGGTAGTCTTTCCGCATGTCCACATGTAAAAAGAATCCCGATAATTTAGATACTAAACGCTTCGCTTTACTTGTAAGGGACTCACAAATAACATTAACGTTTACTGAACTGGAATCTCTTACGAGCTTTCGGACGACCCGGTTTCTTACGCTCAACAGCACGAGGATCGCGAGTTACGAATCCTTCCGCTCTTAAGACAGCCTTATCTTCCGGATTAATCTTTATCAACGCACGAGAGATAGCCAAACGGGCAGCCTCAGACTGACCTTTGAAACCACCACCGTCAAGGTTGATCTTAATATCATATTGCTCAGCGACGTTCAACTTTGCTAACGGCTGCTTTACGATAAACTGAAGGATTGAAGAAGGAAAGTATTTTTCCAGCTCACGTTTGTTGATCGTGATCTTTCCCGTACCTTCGCTAACGAATACGCGAGCGACTGCCGCTTTACGTCTTCCTATTGCATTTACTACTTCCATCGTGATTATTTATATGAGTTTATATCGATTAACTTAGGTTGTTGAGCCTCGTGCTTGTGCTCAGTTCCCTCATAAACGTACATGTTGTTCAACAACTTTGCACCCAGACGGTTCTTAGGCAACATACCTTTTACTACTTTACGGAACAGACGGTCGCCACCTTTCTTCAAAAGATCAGCCGGAGTATACTCGATCTGTCCACCGGGATATCCGGTATATCTCAAATAAATACGATCGTTCCACTTGTTACCAGTCAGAACGACTTTGTCTGCATTGATGATGATTACATTATCACCACAGTCAACGTGCGGAGTGAAATTGGGTTTGTACTTACCGCGCAAAAGCTTCGCTACTTTAGCGCAAAGGCGACCTAACGTCTGGCCTTCAGCATCAACAATGACCCACTCTTTGTTTACAGTTGCCTTGTTTGCAGAAATGGTCTTAAAACTTAAAGTATCCACTGCTTAAAAATTAAATTAATTAATAACTCAAAAAACTAGCCTTACCAACATTGTCACAACGGACACATGATGCAACAACGTGCTAAGAACTAAACTCTTAGTACAATTTGATAATAATCGGCTTGCAAAGGTACGGGTTTTATCCGAAATACCAAACAAATCTAATTATTTTTCAAGTTATTATGAAGATACTCATCACTTACGGAAGTAATACCCCAAAGAGAATGTCACGTTATTTTGATAAACGGAAGTCTCGCCGTCACGCTTCAAGGCACGGCGGTCTATCATGCCGCATAGGGAACTTACGGAAAAGAAAAAGTTACTATATTCTACCGATAGGCCGACGTTCATGCCAAAATCGCAAGGTTTCAAATCCTTCTCCTCGGATACGCCGAAATGGAGATCCGGATTGGTCTCTCGGCTCTTCATCTTGCCAAACAAGGACCAATCAAAGGTAGGACCGGCGAATACGGACAGATGAACGTCCGTGAAGGTAAACGTATAAGCCACATTCACGGGAATCTGCAAAGAGTAATACCAACATTTATTATGAAGCGCCATCCCATGTATATCCTGATTCGAATAATAAGCGCCACCTTGGTTCACGAACGCCACCTCAGGACGAAGCGACCATTTTTTATTCCTGCTCAAAGGAATATCCGCCAAACCCGCTATGCTGAAACCGAAGCGGGCTCCCGCCTCATACGTATCCTCCACCTTCTGGATCAACGAAGAATAAGCGCCTCCGGCACGTACGCCGAAAGAAACCTGAGCCATCGCCGGTAAAATCATCATCACGGCAATCAACAACAATCCGATCTTTCTCATAAACTTCCTCATTTGCTTTTCCTTCTAATAGTAAGCAAAGATATACATTTTTCAATAACATCTACATTTATCCTACTGAAACATACAGGAAAGCTATATAAAAAGTATAACTCATGAAAGGGGCACTCAAAAGTTAGCCCCGATCGCGGAAACGACCGAGGCTATTTTTTCACACCTTCCCTCCTCACGGAGGTAACGGCAGATGAACTTTAATTTATTACTTTAGTATTAATATTAATCCATTCCCGCCTGTTCGCCCTCACGGGGTACTTGAATCACTACAACTCCCGCAGGAATGATTTTCGATTTATGTTATTTATCGTCATTATTCTTATTTAACGACTGCCTTAACAGCTTCCTCGCCTTCTACAGACACCACAACGATACCTGCCGGAGCAGCGATCGTAGCGTCATCGGAAGTAAGAACCGTGCTAGCTACAACCTTACCAAGAACGTTTGTGATTACCACGTTCTTACCAGCTGCGCCTTGGATCTCAACGGTACCGTTGCCAGCGATTACCTTAACGCCTTCTGCTGCGTCTGCGATAGACTCGTTAGCTGTAGGATCGCCTGTAGTGATAGTGAAGCGCATTGCTTTCTCCTTGCTACCGCTCCAAGACAACTGGTCGTTGAAGCTATACAGATAAGAACCCTTCTTGGCTACAGAACGGATACGATATTCGTTCTCATTGTCCTCGCACTGGATGATCTGAACCTTGAAGTAATCCAAGCCACCTAATACGCCCTCATCATCAGCCTCTTCAGCCACGGAAACCTTGTTACCCTTAACGACCGTAGTCAAAGTATCCTTAGTCTCCCAAAGAGTGGCCGGCTTGAAGATCGCCTTTGTCTCACCCTTGATCCACTCATACTTTCTGTCGTATGTACCATCTGCGACATAATAGTTTACAGAGTCTGCCGGGTTGAACAAGAACAATCTGTCACCATTCTCAACCGTACCCTTGTTAGAGATATAGAAAGAAGGAACAACAGCGTCCTCATCGGTTACTTGCAAGTAGAATGAGTATTGATTCTCGTTTACCACGATACCATCGCGATTCTCGTTCATGGAGATATAGTTACCCTTATCGCTTACCAAGGAGATATGACCTTCCTCTGCCGGGTAGCTGATCTCCGGTGCTTCTACGATCAAGTAGGTGTTCAATAACCAATCTTGTTGTGTAGAAGTTGACGGCCATGCGTAAACTGAAGACGGAGTAGTATATTGACATTCGTCGATAGAAGCCTTATAAGTAGCGTCTACAACAGACTTCGTATTCTCATTCAAAATTGAAGCGGTAAAACTGTTTGTGTCACCCACCGGAATCAAGTAAACAGAACCATCGGCGGCTAGCTTGATCACGAACTTAGCTTGACCTTCATTAACTAACGCTTCCTGTTCTGTTACATTAGTTACAGGAGTAGTTCCTTGCGGGAAATATTTATCAGTCTCGATACCATCATTGATATACTGCAACTGATAAACATAAGCGTAGCCCTTATCTGCTCTAGCCTGTACCGTCACGCGGCCATCCTTATTGTAAACGAAACTGCGCTCGATGATCGTACATTTTTTATCATCTTTCACCAATTGCCATTGAGCGGCATCGGATACCTCGTTAGCGAACTTACCGTTCTTGTTCAATTCATATCCAGTCAATGGGCTTGCTTGTTTCTTAGCTGCCACATACCACTTATTGGAAGTCTCGTTGTTATCGCGAGCGAAAGCCATCGTCACCAAAGTCTCATCGTCTAGGTTCAAGAAACCTGCGTACGGATCAACCTCAGCCGGAGTCAACTCGACGATCAGTTGTTGCATTTCAGCGACTTCACCCTCTGTCTCATTGTATGTGTTCGCGTCTACATAGATAGCGGTAACCTTTTTGCTCTTTGTGGACAATTCGTAAACGTTCTCGCCCAGATCAGCCTTCGGGAACAAGCTTGCTGTGAAATACTCGCCGGTCTCACGGTTCGTGAATGTCACCTCATACTCATTGTCTACGCTGGAGATAGCCCATTGATAAGCCGGAGTCTCCAATTGAGAAAGAACCTTAGCCTTAGCTACCAACTCGAATTGAGAAGCTTTAACGGCGTTCGTCAAGTACTTGCCGTATACGCTCTTGATGTCTTTCTTGTCGATGTTATCGGTAGATGACCCAAATTCCTTACCGTCTAAGATACGGATCGTGTAAGCGGCGACCTTAGCCTCCGTGTTCAACAACTCGATACCTTTCTTCATACCGGCGGCAGCCAACTTGAAGATGAACTGGTCGTCTGTAGCATGTGTAGTGGTCAGATAGTACTTGTCACTATGTTTCAACACATGTAACTTAACAGGCTTAGTAACGTGCTTAGCCTTGCTAGCTTGCTCACGATAACGGAAATCATCAACGTTCAACTCATACGGATAAGCGTCCACATAGCTCTTTTGCACACGGAAGTTAGCGTTATTGATAGAGATATCGTTACCTGCTGTCATCCAAGCATTATCCGAACCTTGATAGAAGTTCAAGTCGCTGACTTTCACCTCTGCCAAAGCGAAACCATCACCAGAGGCACGTCCCGCATTTGTAGCCTCAACGGTCTCCGTTGAGCTTACGACCAAGATCGTAGCGTTCATCCATTCTTTATAATCAGCACCATCTTTCGGAGCGTTCTCTGTGAAGAAATACATACCCGGCTCGATCCTCAAATCACTAGTATTACCCGAATAAGAAGGATACTGAGTAGCGTCAACTTCAATAGCGGTAGATACATAGCGAGCTACCACCTTCTTCGTATTGAACAAGTTGCCGATCGGCTCCTCGGTTTGATCCGTATCATAAGGCTTGGAGGCGAATGAGAATCCAGAAGTGTTATATAATGCGTTCAACTCGGTAACATCCTCAAGTTCCTCGGATTTAACCTCATAGAACGCAGGAGCAGAGATCGTAGTAGTAGAGACCAATGGGCTGCCAGACCATGACAGACCGTTCCAAACAGTCGCACCCGCTTTATAGGCAACCATGTACTTATTAGAGGCAGAATACTTCGCACCAGTGGGAGTAGAAGTGACAGTACCTGTATTCTCAAACACGAAATCCTTAAAGGTATCCTCGGCTTTCGCTGCCGGGTCTGTCTCTATCGCATTATATGCGCTGTTGTATCTCAACGCCTTTCCAGTCTCCGCATTGGTGAGGGTATAAGAGAAGAAACCTCTCGGAGCCTCTGTCACGCTGACCGTCCAAATGTACTTCTTAACGCCGTCTTTGCTATCGCTGTCATCGTAAAAAATCGGAGTGTTTATAGCCTCCCCTACCTCAACAATCTTACCGGTAGTAGTGCTTATTTCATGACCATAGGCTAGCGATGAAGAGGCATCTACCATCACATATCGAGCCCCGTTTTTCAGTTCATTCGCTACTGTAGATCCGATTCCGGTCAAATCTTTAATGGAAACCGTCGGCGTCTGAGCGAAGGCACTACCGCACAGCGACCCCGCCACAAGCAGACCCGCCGTTAACAATGTAGAAATCTTTCTGTTCATAATTTAGAATTTAATATTAATAATAGTGTTAATTAAGCACTTAGATATTTTCTGATAGCAGACTACCGTTAGAAAACGACTAGTCTAAACCATCGTTTAGATCTTGCGTTTTTAAAGAAGGAAAACGGGAGGTTCGTTTACGGAATCGGTTGTTTCGTAAAGGATAGGCTATCCTATTGATAAGAAAGCGAATAAGGGATGAAAAAAATAGCCCGGAAGGGTTGCAGAAGTCAAAGAAACGCGTACCTTTGCAAATGACTAATTAAAACGATCGTTTAAATCAATCATTTTTCTCTTTTATTATTTAATGTACATGCGTACATTAGTAAATACACCATCCAATAATCAACAAAAGTAAGATCACCTTTTGCGATAGATCGGAATATTAGTTTCCTTTGTTCTAGCAAAATGACACTTTGTAAACAGAACTCCCTGAGATTCGCTTTTTCCAAGCATAAGTACAGTATAAAACGGCTTTTCACACAGAAAAACGCCATTCATAACTATCTTCCATCCGCTAGTTCGAGCACCTCACGAAAACCTCCTGTCACGATATACGGCTTATATCAAGCAAAATATCAATACAACATCTGTTTATATAACATATAGATTCTATAGAATCACCCATATTATAACCTCATTATATCCTTCAGAAAACACGTACGTCTTTTTCCAAAAACATGTACGTGTTTCCGAAAAAAGACGTACGTGTTTTTTTAAAAGCAAAACAACCTCTCTCGTACTAAAAAATATTTCCTACCTTTATGCACTCATTTCAATATGCACCAGACTATACATTAATATATATGGAACCGTTTATTCATTTACACGTACATACCCAGTATTCCTTGCTGGACGGACAGGCATCCATCGACGCGTTGATCGACAAAGCGTACAAAGACGGAATGCGTGCGATCGCCGTAACAGACCATGGCGTTATGTTCGGTATCAAGGAGTTTTTCAATAAGGTTAGCAAAAAGAACAGTAAACCTCTCGGGATCATCAAGGACTCCGAGAAAGAACTAAAACCGCTGCTGGCCAAGGATGCTCCAACCGATGAGGAACAACAAAGGATAACGGAACTACAAAAACAAATCGCCGAAGCGAAAGCTTCCATCTTCAAGCCGATCATCGGGTGCGAATGTTATTGCGCTCGCAACGGAAGGCATAGCAAGCTGGCCTCGCAAGACGACCGTAGCGGCTGGCACTTGATCGTTCTGGCCAAAAATAAGAACGGATACAAGAACCTGATCAAGATGGTATCCCTCTCATGGACGGAAGGATTCTACGGACGTCCGCGTATCGACAAAGAGTTGTTGGAGAAATACCACGAGGATCTGATCATCTGCTCCGCCTGTTTAGGTGGAGAGATCCCGCAGCATATCATGCACGGACGAATCGATAAGGCCGAGGAGTCTATCAAATGGTTCAAAAACTTATTCGGAGAAGACTATTACCTTGAGATGCAACGGCACGAGACACACGACCCCAACGCCGATTGCACGATTTTCCCGCATCAACAAGAGGTGAACAAGGTACTGATCGAACTTGCTCACAAACATAATATCAAGCTAATCGCCACCAACGACGTCCATTTCGTCAATGCCGACGACGCTGAGGCTCACGACCGCCTGATCTGCCTTAGTACCGGCAAAGACTTGGACGACCCCAAGCGTATGCGCTACTCCAAGCAAGAATGGATGAAGACAACCGCCGAGATGAACACCATCTTCGCCGATATCCCCGAAGCTTTGAGTAATACGCTCGAGATAGCCGACAAAATAGAATTCTACTCCATCGACAGCGGTCCTATCATGCCGACTTTCGCCATTCCCGAAGATTTCGGAACAGAGGAGGGGTATCGGGCGAAGTTTACAGAAAAAGACTTGTTCGACGAGTTTACTCAAGATGAACATGGTAATGTGGTATTAAGTGAAGAGGATGCGAAAGCAAAAATTAAACGCTTGGGTGGTTATGATAAACTTTATCGTATAAAACTTGAAGGAGATTATTTGGCAAAACTGGCTTTTGACGGAGCTAAAAGAATTTATGGTGAACCTCTAACGGAAGAAGTCAAAGAACGAATGAACTTCGAATTGTACATCATGAAAACGATGGGTTTCCCCGGATACTTCTTGATTGTACAGGACTTTATCAATGCGGCACGTAAGGAACTGGGTGTGTCGGTAGGTCCGGGACGTGGTTCGGCAGCAGGTTCAGCAGTGGCTTATTGTTTGGGTATTACGAAGATAGACCCTATCCAATATGATTTGCTGTTTGAACGTTTCTTGAATCCAGACCGTATTTCCTTGCCCGATATTGATGTGGACTTTGATGATGACGGTCGTGGTGAGGTACTTCGTTGGGTGACAAATAAATATGGTCAGGAAAAAGTTGCTCATATTATTACGTATGGTACTATGGCGACAAAGATGGCTATCAAGGATGTCGCGCGTGTACAAAAGCTACCTTTGTCAGAATCCGATCGTTTGTGTAAACTGGTTCCTGACAAGATTCCTGACAAGAAACTTAATTTGCCGAATGCCATTGCTTATGTTCCCGAATTGCAAGCAGCGGAAGCGTCATCTGATCCTCTATTGCGGGATACGATCAAGTATGCCAAAATGCTTGAAGGTAATGTTCGTGGTACCGGTGTGCATGCTTGCGGTACGATTATCTGTCGTGATGATATTACTGACTGGGTACCTGTCAGCACTGCTGATGATAAGGAAACGGGCGAAAAGATGCTTGTTACCCAGTATGAAGGCTCGGTGATTGAAGATACTGGGTTGATTAAGATGGACTTCCTCGGTCTGAAAACTTTGTCTATCATCAAAGAAGCTGTTGAAAATATCCGTTTAAGTCGTAATGTTGAAGTGGATGTCGATGCGATAGATATTTCTGATCCGGCTACTTATAAATTATATAGTGATGGACGTACGATTGGTACATTCCAGTTTGAATCTGCCGGTATGCAGAAGTACCTGCGCGAATTGCAGCCTTCTACATTCGAAGATTTGATTGCCATGAATGCCCTTTATCGTCCGGGACCGATGGATTATATCCCTGATTTTATTGATCGTAAACATGGACGCAAGCCGATTGAGTATGATATTCCTGTAATGGAAAAGTACTTGAAGGATACGTATGGAATTACGGTCTATCAGGAACAGGTGATGCTTCTGTCACGTTTATTGGCAGACTTTACTCGTGGTGAGTCTGATGCGCTCCGTAAAGCGATGGGTAAGAAGTTGCGTGACAAGTTGGATCACATGAAACCTAAATTTATTGAAGGTGGGCGTAAGAATGGACACGACCCGAAAGTGCTTGAGAAGATTTGGACAGACTGGGAAAAATTCGCGTCTTATGCTTTCAATAAATCACATGCTACTTGTTATTCGTGGGTAGCTTACCAAACAGCCTATCTAAAAGCAAATTACCCTCCTGAATATATGGCAGCTGTCATGAGCCGAAGTTTGTCTAACATTACCGATATCACGAAACTGATGGACGAATGTAAAGCAATGGGTATTCAGACGCTGGGACCGGATGTGAATGAAAGTAACCTGAAGTTTACCGTAAACCATGACGGTGATATTCGTTTCGGACTTGGTGCTGTCAAAGGTGTAGGTGAAGCTGCTGTACAAAGCATAATGGAGGAACGGCGTAAAAATGGTCCTTTCCTCGGTATATTCGACTTTGTGCAACGTGTCAACCTGAATGCCTGCAACAAGAAGAATATGGAATGTCTGGCATTGGCCGGAGGATTTGATAGTTTCCCGGAACTGAAACGGGAACAATATTTTGCTGTAAACTCTAAAGGGGAAGTGTTCCTGGAGACATTGATGCGTTATGGTAACCGCTATCAGGCAGATAAGGCAGCTGCTGTCAATTCTTTGTTCGGTGGTGAAAACGTTATTGATGTTGCAACTCCTGAAATTCCTCAAGGTGTAGAACGTTGGAGTGATCTTGATCGTCTGAATCGTGAGCGTGATTTGGTCGGTATCTATCTTTCTGCTCATCCGTTGGATGAATTTTCTATCGTATTGGAACATGTCTGCAATACACGGATGGCGGATTTGGAAGATAAAGCTGCACTTGTTGGTCGTGAAATAACGATGGGAGGAATTGTGACCAGTGTTCGTCGTGGAGTTAGCAAGAACGGAAATCCGTATGGTATTGCCAAGATTGAGGACTATTCCGGTTCTACTGAAATCCCATTCTGGGGAAATGACTGGGTGACTTATCAGGGATATCTCAACGAAGGAACGTTTTTATATATTAAAGCTCGTTGCCAAGCCAAACAATGGCGGCAGGATGAATTGGAAGTGAAAATCACCTCTATGGAGCTTCTTCCCGATGTGAAAGAAGAATTGGTGCAGAAGATCACGATTATCATTCCTTTGTCAGTCTTGAACTCGGCTTTGGTTACTGAACTTGCCACTCTGACTAAGGAATATCCGGGAAATACGGAATTGTATTTTAAAGTGACGGATGATGCCGATGTAAGCCACATGTCAATTGATTTGATTTCCCGTCCGATTAAGCTTTCGGTGGGGCGGGGTTTAATAACATATTTAAAGGAACGTCCGGAACTGGGATTTCATATAAATTGATTATGTTTATTTTCTCAGATGAATATCAATCCATTAATAAATTAAAAGTTTGTATATACAAAGTAAGTATTTAGATAAAGCACAGTAAAAGCTGAAACTAAGTTTCTGTATTAATCCTCCTTTTTTAATCTACTAAAAGGAGGATTAATAATGAGATATTGTATTTGCTTGCTTTAGCCTTTTTTGAGCTTTTTGTATTCCTTGGGAGGCATTCCCATGATTTTATTGAATAGACGTGAGAAGTAATAAGGATCGTCAATACCAATTTTGTAGCAGACTTGGTTGATTTTTATATTCGTGAAGTCCAATAGATAGCATGCCTGTTGAATTTTGAGCATATTAAAATAAGTCAAGGGGGAATATCCTGTTCGTTGACTGAATAGTGAGGAAAAGCGAGATATTGAGTAGCCCGTATGTTTGGCAATTTCTTGAAGTGTTAGTTTCCGTTCAATATTCTCTTTCATGTAATGTATTGTCTCAATGATTATATCAGTAGAGTTTGAATCCTGTTGAACGGCTCCTCTATACTGCTGGAGATACCTCAAAGTTCCAAGATAGTGATAGAAAATGGAGCAGGCATACAATAAATTTTCGTGGCTATAGCCCATTCCTAACGTATGCAGAATCTCCTCAAACATGTCTATTCGGTTATTAATTCGTGAGTGTATTCCAGGTTTGATTTCTATGGGATGTGAACATTGTGCAGAAAAATAGGGGGCTAACTTTCCTTTGAAGTGTATCCAATAAATAGTCCATGGGGAATCATCAGCAGAACCATAAGAGTGGGGAATTCCGGGAGGCAAGATGAAATATTCATTGGCATTGACAGTATATCTTTTTCCATTTAGTTGATACCATCCTTTACCTTCGTAACAATAGATAAATACATATTGGGAAATAGGCTCTGACCGTTCGATAAAGTGAAACTTTGCTTTGGGGTAATAGCCGATATCGGTAATATGTAGATGAGTTGATACGGGATTTTCTTCCATTTCATGTATAATGAATTGGGGAAGTACAACTGCTCTTTCACCGCTAAATCCATCTTTTTTCTTAATCATAGTATTATTGTTGAACGTGTTATTAGAGTTTTATGGCTAATTATGTATAAGCTACGTAGAGAGTTAACAATATAAATGAGTACAAATATATATATATTATAATATAGTCAGTCTGTTATATTGCATTTTAACATAGTAGATATTAGTGATTGCTTCTTTTTCTTTAATTAACTTATGGTCTTTGTGCTATTTTGTGGTCTATAATTTTATGGAGTAGTAAAATAGTCCATTTTTATATATTATTTTTCTATTTTCTGTATAAAGATAATTGTCTTTCTTTGCAGCAACTTCTATTTAATATAATATGAAAAAGAATAATGTTTATCTGTTATTGATCTGTTTAGTCTCGGCTATGGGTGGGCTGTTATTTGGTTATGATTGGGTAGTAATTGGTGGCGCCAAGATTTTTTATGAACCTTTTTGGGGATTGGAAGATTTACCTGTACTTCGAGGTTGGGCTATGAGTAGCGCTTTGATTGGATGTTTGGTTGGAGCTCTGCTCTCCGGACGTTGGAGTGACCGTTATGGACGTAAGAAAATGCTGATTATAGCATCGTTTCTCTTTGTGTTGTCAGCCTATGGAACAGGAGCTGTTAATGAGTTCACCTGGTTTATTTTTTATCGTATTGTGGGTGGATTGGGGATTGGAATTGCTTCTAATATATCTCCTGTATATATAGCGGAAGTTGCTCCAGCTTCAGTTCGGGGAAAATTTGTTTCTTTAAATCAATTGACCATTGTATTAGGTATATTGATGGCTCAACTTGTCAATTGGCAGATAGGAGAATATTATGCGGCAGGCTCGGCTACTCTTAGTGTAGAAAGTATAGAATGGGCTTGGAGATGGATGTTTTGGGGAGAATTGGTGCCTGCGGGATTGTTCTTTATTCTTGCATTTATGATTCCCGAGAGTCCGCGCTGGTTAGCCGCTAACAGGCAACTAGATAAGGCACGGCTTATCTTAGCTCGAATTGGCGGAGACGATTATGCGAAGCAGACCTCGTCGGAGGTATCTCGACTAGTGACAGAGCAAAAACAGCAAAGTAACTGGAAACAACTTTTTCATCCGTCAGTCCGGAAAGTGCTGATAATAGGTATCATATTGGCCATCTTTCAACAATGGTGTGGCATTAATGTCATTTTCAACTATGCACACGAAATTTTTTCCGCAGCTGGTTATCAAGTTTCTGATGTTTTGATGAATATTGTAGTGACAGGTGTAACCAATGTTGTTTTTACATTTGTGGCTATCTATACTGTAGATAAGTGGGGGCGCCGGAATCTAATGTTTATAGGCTCAATTGGATTGGCGGTAATCTATTTTGTTTTGGGTACATGTTATTATTGTGGGGTGAGCGGATGGCCAATGCTGTTGCTTGTTATATTGGCTATTGCTTGTTATGCCATGTCATTGGCTCCCGTTGTTTGGGTAGTGCTTTCTGAAATATTCCCGGTAAGAATACGGGGAATGGCAATGGCTCTTTCAACGTTCTTCTTGTGGGTAGCCTGTTTCTTCCTGACGTATACATTCCCTATTCTTAATGAATCAGTAGGAGCAGCAGGCATATTTTGGTTGTATGGTGGCATTTGTTTGGCCGGTTTCTTTTTTATCCGGTTAAAATTGCCTGAAACAAAAGGAAAGACGTTAGAAGAGTTGGAAAAAGAATTAATAAAATAATAGATAAAACCATGATTGAAGAAGTAAAAGTTTGGGAAGAGGATATCCTTCTGCCTACCTATGCTATCGGCAAAGCCGAGAAAAATCCTATGTTTCTTGAGAAACGGGTATATCAAGGTAGTAGTGGAGTCGTTTACCCATATCCTGTTATTGAAAAGATAGAAGATACTTGTAAGGAGCAAAGTTATCACGTCATCTATCTGGAAAATGAATATATTAAAGTTATGATTTTGCCTGAAT
>ENA-OPTX01000889-OPTX01000889.1-human-gut-metagenome-genome-assembly--contig:-NODE-889-length-13017-cov-2.993905_pt1 | contig 13017 bp, 8 predicted proteins | sample MGYA00241465_ERZ501922 | MGnify/ENA primary metagenome ERZ501922 (study PRJEB25962, sample SAMEA2042399) | human gut metagenome | biome: human gut; feature: human-associated habitat; material: faeces...
GATATTGATCAGAACGATAAAAGCCACGGCAGCACCCAACGCCGTCATATGCAGGCTGATCTTCCAATAAAAGCTGACAAAAAGACACACGGCGACACAACAGGCTCCCGCAAACATAAAACGGCTCAACATCTGCGCCGAAGGAATCCTCGCAATGGCGACGGCGCACAACGTATAGCAGGCGATCATAGCGAGCAGCGGGATGAAGCGTTCCTTGCGGTCGCTCAAATCCGCATCGCCGATCTTACGATACGACTTGAGCAGTGCGATCACCAAAACCGGAATGATCGTCGTAAAAAGCAGCGTCACCCAAATAAGGTATATCTTGACCTTGAGCGGATAAAGCGAATAGACCGTACCGGCCAGCAATAGCAGCGACACCATATAGAGCGGCACCAGGAACGGATGCAGCACAACGGAAACAGCCTTCGACAAACGCAAATACATCTTCTACGCGATTAAATCTGTTTACGGAGCCGTGCCACCGGAATACTCAACATCTCCCGATACTTGGCCACCGTACGACGTGCGATGCGGTACCCCCTGAAGAAGATCCTCTCCTCCGACTCCTTCACCGATCCGAACACTGAAGCCAACAAGAAGGTCAACGACTACTTCGGCGGCCAGAACGTGAACGAGATTCTCTCCGAAGCCGCCCAGCGCAAGGTCTCCGCCTTCCAGTACCTGCCGTACAACCCGTACGCGCAGTCCACCTTCGGCGATCAGATCTCCAAGGCCTACAGCGAGGACATCACTCTGGAGGAAGCCTTCGTCAACTACAGCAAGGCGCTCACCGATCACGGCAACCAGCAGGGCTACACCGTCACCAGCAAGGACTGACGGCGCCCAGCCGCTGCCGTGCGGCACAACGAAAAACGCGATAATGCGATCCGACATACGCAACGCACCATCGCAACCATGAAGATCGACGGCAGGTGGGAATCGTCTGACGTGACCCGCCTGCCTCACTTCGCAAAAATAATTTTAAAAACGAAATCTTACAATAGAAAAAGATTTCAAAAAATAGCAATCCTGTAATTCAAACAATAAAAGATTTTGCGGATTAACAATTGCACATGGTTGTGCGATCAATAGAGCAAAAAGCATACAGAAAGAAGAAAGCATGTCTCAGCAAGCAGCAGTCGCGGCGGATGCGCTGCATACGCCTGCGGACCAGATTCGCGTCAACCGTCACCGTGCGGATTGGCGTGGTTGGAAGTTCATGTGGCCGTTCGCGTTGGTGTTCGTGTTCGTGTTCGTGATCCCGATCCTGTACGCGGTCTACATCAGCTTCTTCCAGAAGCAGATGATCGGCGGCACGAAGTTCGTGGGAATCAGCAACTACATTCGTCTGTTCCACGACCAGCAGTTCTGGAGCTCGGTCGGCAGGGTCGCGCTGTTCACCGCTGTCCAGGTGCCAATCATGCTGTTCCTGTCGGCGGCGATGGCCCTGGCGTTGGATTCCATGAAGCTGCACGGCGCGAAGTTCTTCCGCATCTCCACGTTCCTGCCGTACGCGGTGCCGGCCGTGGTGTCGACTTTGGTGTGGGGCTTCATGTACGGTGCGAAGTACGGTCTGGTCGGCTCGCTGAATGACTGGCTGGGCACGAACCTCGACGTGCTGAGCCCGAACGTGCTGCTCGCCGCGATCGGCAACATCGTGACCTGGGAGTTCACCGGCTACAACATGCTGATCTTCTACAGCTCGCTGTCCACGATCCCGCATTCGCTGTACGAGGCCGCCTCGATCGACGGGGCGTCCGAGTGGCAGATCGTCAAGTCCATCAAGCTGCCGGAACTGAAGGGCTCGCTCGCGATCACGGTGATCTTCTCGATCATCGGCTCGTTCCAGCTGTTCAACGAGCCGAGCATCCTGCAGAACATGGTGCCGGGCAACTCGATCACCACGTACTACACGCCGAACATGTACGCGTACAACCTGAGCTTCGCGGGCAACCAGTCGAACTACGCCGCCGCCCTGGCGATCACGATGGCCGTGATCACGATGGCGATCGCGTACGCGGTGCAGCTCAACAGCATGAAGGAGCAGATGAAGTAACGCCCGGTGGCGCGAACCATCCGCATATAGGGGAAGAAACGCTAAGGAGCATCGAAAATGAGTGACGCAACAATCGCCGCGGGCACGGAGCAGAGGCTCACCGCTCAGGAGCTCAAAGCCCAGGAGAAGGCCGCGAAAAAGACCGAGAAGGAACGCCTCAAGAGGGTCGCGCGCGACGAGAAGGCCGAGCGCAAGAGGGCCGCGAAGTCCGGCTTCGCGAATGTGGCGAACCCGCGCAGGAGCACGCTGCTGACCATCGTGTGCGCGCTGTTCGCGGTGTACTGCCTGTTCCCGTTCGTGTACCTGCTGATCAACGCCACGAAGACGCAGGCCGACTTCACTTCGACGTTCGGGCTGGGTTTCGGCCACACGTTCGCCCTGTGGGACAACATCGTGACCGTGTTCACGTACCAGGACGGCATCTTCGGGCGTTGGCTGCTCAACACGCTCCTGTACGTGGTCGTGGGCGCCGGCGGCGCGACGCTGCTGGCCATCATGGGCGGCTACGCGCTGGCGAAGTTTCGTTTCCCGGGCCGCAAGGCCGTGTTCGCGGTCATCATCGGCGCGATCAGCGTGCCGGGCATCGCGTTGGCGGTCCCGCAGTTCCTGCTGTTCGCCAAGCTCAGCCTGACGAACACGCCGTGGGCCATGATCATTCCATCGTTGATCAGCCCGTTCGGCTTGTATCTGATGTGGATCTTCTCCGAGCAGGCGGTTCCGACGGAATTGCTCGAGGCCGCACGAGTCGATGGGGCTTCGGAGTTCCGCACGTTCTTCCAGGTGTCCCTGCCGCTGTTGGCTCCGGGCATCGTCACGACGGCCCTGTTCACGATCGTGGCGACGTGGAACAACTACTTCCTGCCGTTGATCATGCTGAAGGATTCGAACTGGTATCCGCTGACGATCGGCCTGAACCAGTGGAAGGACCAGGCGAGCACCGCTGGCGGCCAGGCGATCCAGAACCTGGTGATCACGGGCTCGTTGATCACGATCGTCCCGCTGGTCATCGCGTTCCTGTGCCTGCAGAAGTACTGGCAGTCCGGCCTCTCCGCAGGCGCCGTCAAGGAATAATCAATTTCTACACCACAGCCATGGAACGAAAAGTATGGCCCATACTACAAGTATGGGCCATACGCATATACATGATCTGGAGGACCTTCCTCACAAATCACGATAGTTGTTCCCCATTGTGAGACGCACTTCGGCTGCAAAGCTGAAGTAATTCAGATCCATATGGCCGAAGGTGCGGTCTCGTTATGCGTAAAAACAGGAAGCTCTATGGCGGCACAGTTTAAAGTGCTGGCATGGGCACTTCAGACAGAAACGGCAGTGAGACTGTATATGTTCGACAACATCCCAAGGAGGTGAACTAATCTTTCACTGAGAACTGTCGAAATCCAGAGCGCGCAAGATTTCGAAAACTACCACGCACTCCTGTTTAGTAATTTTTATTGACAATAAAAATTACATGACACGCTTGCATCGCGGCAAACTACAATATGTATCAGCCCCACACAGGAAAGCGAGGACACCGTGAGCGGCACTCAGACAAAGGCATCACCTTCCGATATTCGAATCAGCAATATCACCGCCGCATTCAAGCAACTATTCCCCGCAACGCAAATATCACGAGCCAACATCGGCAAACTCATCGGACTTTCACGCTTCACCACCAGCGAAGTGACCGGCGAAATGGTCGACAATCGCATTCTGCGCGAACTCGGACCAGACAATCGCGAGGGGCGTGGCAAACGTTCGCAAGTACTCGCCATCGACACTGATTTCTGGCGAATCGTTTCCATCGACCTGTCGAATCCGAAACTCGCCAAAGGAGCGCTGGCGGATCTTTCCGGCAGAATCGTGGACCGCACCGAACTTCCTGCAGACAACGGTTGCAGCGTCGATGATGTAATCAGCCTATGCAAGCAGCTCATCGCCTCAACGCCACTGCCGATTCTCGGCATCGGCATCGCCGTGACTGGCATTGTGGAACCCGACGGCGTAGTGCGCAAATCCGTGCACTTAGAGTGGAACGAACTGCCGCTGAAAGCCGAGGTGGAAAACGCCACCGGAGTGCCCACACTGGTAGGCAACGACACCAACGCCGCGCTTGTGGCGGAACGATTCTTCGGCGACTGCTCCCCCAATTCCATGCTCATCTCCATCGGGCGGGGCGTCGGCGCGGCATTATGCCTCAACGACGTCATCATCGAAGGAAGTTCCTTCACTGCCGGAGAAATCGCACACGTGGTGGTCGACCCGAACGGGCCAATCTGCGAATGCGGCAAACAGGGATGTCTCGAATCATTCGTTTCCGGTGACAGGTTGCAGCAACGCATCTCGCAGGATCCCGCCGCGCGTACGCATATTCTCACCGAAGCGGGCGCGTTGCTCGGGCGCGTCATGGCCATACCGGCAGGATTGTTGGATCTGCGCGACATTTCGGTATATGGTGCGCCGGAAATCGTCAATACTCAATTCATCGACGCGATGGAAAACGAAATCAGCCGCACCGTGACCACGGATTATCAGGAGGCGCCGCAAATTCACCGTTGCAGGCAAGGCGAGGATCTCACCCTGCGCGGACAGGCCACCATCGTGATCCGCACACTGGTACCGACGATCCACGAACGCGGCTCCCTCATCGGCGAAGCATAGCTCCGGACGCCTTAGCGCGACCCAAAACCTCCAGTCGGTGGAGGAAGCTACCCGCTAACAGACCTGCTAACGTCCAAAAACCTCCAGCCACCGGAAGAATCGCCCCGTCTGCAACTCTCCAAGCATCCATATTCCTCCAGTCGCTGGAAGAATCCGGACCGCAAAATACCCCCGTACTGTCCAAAAACCTCCAGTGAGCGGAGGAATCCTCCCGCTGACAGGCCTTTTATCGTCCAGATTGTTCCAGTGAGTGGAGAAACCCGGACGGGATGAGAGGCATGGAGACGAAAAGAATGAAAGGCCGCCTGCAGCGGATGGAGTGCTTCAGGCGGCCCTGGTTGTCGGAAAGGAAGGGGAAGTTCAGTTATCGGGATTCAGGTTGGCCCGCCGGAGTCGCGGTTCCAGCAGTTCCAGCGGTTTCAGCCACGGCAACCGCCTCGACGGCTTCCACGGTCTGAGCGTCGTCGGCTTCGATCTCACCGTTGGCGAGCTTCACTTCGAGCTCCTTGACGATCTCATCGTGCATCTTCTCAGTGATCTTCACCTTGAACAGAAACACGATCAGGCTCAGGATGATGAGCACGAGCGGAATGTAGAAGGCGCAGATCTTGAAGATGTGGATGTTGGATGCGGTCATGTCGGCTGCGGTCGCATTGCCGGTCATGCCAGCGGCCACGGCGATGATGCCGACGATGCCGTTGGACATGGCGCCACCGATCTTGTCGAGCATCGGGCGGACGGACAGGGTGACGGCCTCGTTGCGCTTGCCGTTCTTGAGCTGGCCGTATTCGATGGAGTCGGTCAGCGACAGGATGGCGGTCATCTGAATGAGGGTACCCGGCACGTAGAAAAGCACCAGAGCCACGAACACCATGATGATGTTGTCGGAGAAGATGCCGAGCATCACATAGCCGGCGATCATGGAGATCATGCCACCGATGTACAGGTAACGGCGCGGAATGCGCTTGTTCAGGATCGGGTACAGCGGAGCCATAACCAAGCCTGCGACCAGTGCGATCACGCCGGTGAGGGAGTATGCGGCCTGGTTGTCGAGGATGAACTTGAACAGGAAGATCAGCACGCCGGTGGTGGCCACGTTGGCGATGGCGTACAGCAGGTAGCTCAAGGCAACCCACAGCAGCTGGTCGTTCTGGAAGATGGCCTTGAAGGCTTCGATCGGGTTGCCGTTCTTCTGGGCCTTGGAGCGCAGGGCGCTCTCGTTCTCCTTGGTGCCGAAGGCAACGGTCCATGCGGTCAAGAGGCCGAGCAGGCCGACGATAATACCGAAGCAGGTCCAGCCGGACTGGCTTTCGACGTACTTGCCGGTGAACACCCAGCTGAAGTAGGTGACGATCGGGATGACCACGACGGTGATGCCGTTGTAGCCGATGGAGCCGGTGAAGGAGCCGAGTGCGGTGTAGGTGGAGCGCTCGTGGGAGTCGGAGCTCAATGCCGGGATCATACCCCAGTAGGAAATGTCACGCAGCGAGTAGAACACGTCGAGCACAATGAAGGTGATGACGAACAGCACGATGAACAGGGTAGTATTCACGTTCACCAGACCGAACAGACCAGTGTAGACGAGCACCAGCAGGATGGCGGAAACGGTACCACCGATGAGCTGCCACGGCTTGAAGCGACCCCACTTGGTGTTGGTGTTGTCGATGATGTTGCCCAGCAGCGGGTCAATGAAGATTTCTGCGATACGAATCACCACGACCAGGCCGGTGATGATGCCAATCAGCTTGGTGGCGACGCTCTTATCGACGCCAGAGAACAGCGAGCTCGTCACGTAGACGATGAAATAGGTGCTCAGTGCGTTGTAGAACGCGGACTGGCCGACGTTACCGAACGAGTACGCCACGCGAGACAAGAGGTTCCCGCCTTTGGAACCGTTGTTGCCATTTCCCATCTTTGCTTCTCCTTAGAAGTCAGATACAGGTCCTTCCTTGACCTAACTATCAGTATATCCCCTTACCTAAAGTTAGTAAAATTTATCACTGAACATATCGCCTATCGGCGTGTCATATTTTGTGAGCTTCTGTTCGAAAGATAGCCAAAAACGTTATTTTTCGCCATTTACACAACAAAATAGGCAAACTGTCGCATTATCTTGTGGCAGCTTTTACCAAAATCGATATTTACGATATGCAAAAGCTTCCACATCGAAACGAAACCAAGCCAATCTGGAAATAGCCCGATTACTATACAGAAGTAAAGAAATAACCGCTATTTTGCCGGCACAAAACTATCGCGCACCACCAGCGACGTCGACAGGTACGCATGCTGACGAATCGTGCGTTTGCCGGAAATGGCATCCCCCAACATCAGCGTCGCCACACGCGCAAGCTCGTTCTGATCGATGGAGAATGTGCTCAACGGCGGCGAGGTCAACTGCGAAATCGTTTGATTGTTAATGCTGATCACGCTGATATCGCGCGGCACCAGCACGCCAACCGCATTGAACGCCTGCAGCACGCCAACCGCAATCACATCGGCAGCTACGATCACGGCATCAGGCAGCACGCCATTATGGTCGCGCACGAATTGCTCCCCCAACGCACGGCCGTTGCTCACGGTGAACAAGCCGTCGGAATACACCAATCCGTCGGATTGAATACCGAAACGCCTTGCCTCACGACGGAAATATGTGGCGCGATTCTCCTCATCGACCTCATAAAAGTTCATCAGGCAGCCCTTGCCTCCGATGAATCCAACGCGCTTCATGCCCTTGGCAGCACAGGCCGCGACCGCATCATGCATGGTCTGCTGCAAATCAGGCTGCACGGAATCGAACAGATTCGGCGCCGGATTCACGTCAATGAACACGCCATACGGCATGGCCCTATGCAGCCGCTCCAAGTCTTCCTCGCTGATCTGGTCGGCGCCTATCGCCATGAACCCGTCGAATTTGGAACTGCGAGCGATCATATCGTCGAGATTGTGGAACACCGTCATTTCCATGCGTTGCTGTTCCGCATTGCGTTCGAGCGCTGAACGCAAATCGGTGAAATAGGAGTCCCGCAACGCCTCGTCGGACTTTTCATTGTCAAGCAATGCAACCTCATGAGGGATGACGATGCGCTTGGTCTGCACGCTATAGCCGAGGTCCTCGCTCGCCTGAATGATCTTGCGACGAGTCTCTTCACGCACCGATAGGGTGGGATCCCCGTTCAGAAGTCGAGACACCGTAGCCTGAGAAAACCCGGTACGTTGCGCAATCTCTTTAATCGTCGCCATGTCTCGCTCTCCAATTTAGTAAATCGTTTACCCATGAAAGGATAACCTATTATTGACATAACGACAAACCAAGCGAGATTTATGCAACGATTACGCAAGCCAATTATAATCGCTGCTCATGCAGCAGTCTCATGAACGTATGACGGAACCGCCTTCACGGAAGGCGGGCTGGCCGCAGCCGAATACCATGCATGGCAAAGACAATAAGAAATCCCTTGCTTCAAAATCGCAATTTCAAAGCAAGGGATTTTCCAGAGGATCCGTGCCGTTCAAAGCCACCGGCCATAAGGGCGGTATCAGCCGACAGGGATCGAAGCGCGGCTAGTGTAGAACGCTAGCGTGTGCTCGCATCGCTCCAATTCAGGAGACTATTAGATTATTCGAGTTCTACGGCACCTGTGTAGAGCTGATAGTACTCGCCCTTCTGCGCGATGAGCTCGTCATGCGAGCCGCGTTCGATGATGCGGCCATGGTCGAGCACCATGATCACGTCGGAGTTGCGCACCGTGGAGAGGCGGTGGGCGATCACGAACACGGTACGACCCTTCATGAGGTTGTCCATGCCGGCCTGCACCACCTCTTCGGTACGGGTGTCGATGGACGAGGTGGCCTCGTCGAGGATCATGGCCGGCGGATCGGCCACGGCAGCACGTGCGATGGAAATCAACTGGCGCTGGCCCTGGGACAGGCCGGAGCCGTCGCCTTCGAGCACGGTCTGGTAGCCGTTGGGCAGCATGCGGATGAAGCCGTCGGCGTTCGTGAGCTTCGCGGCGGCGATGCATTCCTCATCGGTGGCGTCGAGGCGACCGTAGCGGATGTTGTCCATCACCGTACCGGTGAACAGGTTCACGTCCTGCAGCACCACACCCAGCGAACGACGCAGATCCGGCTTGCGGATGCCCTTGACGGAAATGCCGTCATACAGGATCATGCCGTCCTGAATGTCGTAGAAACGGTTGATCAGATTGGTGACGGTGGTTTTGCCAGCACCGGTTGCGCCCACCAATGCGATCTTCTGTCCGGGCTTGGCGAACCAGGTGATGTCGTGCAGCACCGGTTTGTCGGGGTTATAGCCGAAGTTCACGTCAGTGAAGCGCACATCGCCCTGCAGGAGGGTGAGGCGACCGTCCGGTGAGGTAATGGCGGTTTCACGGGCTTTCATGGCCACTTCGGCGGCACGCGGGCTCAAGGATTGCGCGGCCTTGAGCGAACGGGTGCCGTCATCGCCTTCCTCGCGCTTCCACGCCCAGTGACCGGTTTCATGGTCAACTTCGGTCATGGTGCGTCCATCTTCGCCGAGTTCCACGTTCACCAAGGTCACGGAACCGCCGTCGTCCTCCGGCTGCTCGTCCATAAGCGCGAAGATGCGGGATGCGCCTGCAAGCGCCATCATCACCATGTTGAACTGCATGGACACCTGGCCAAGCGGGTTCACAAAGGAACGAGACAACGTCAACAGCGAGATCAGCGTACCCAGGGTGAGCGGGCCAGCACCGGACAATCCGAAGTTGCCAAGTCCGGAAATCGCTGCGGATCCGCCGAAAATAGCCAGCAGAATGTACAGCAGGTAACCCATGTTGCCTACGATTGGCATGGTCACGTTGCCCCACGTGTTCGCTTCGGCGGAAGCTTCGAACAGTTCTTCGTTCTTCTTGTCGAAGGTGGTTTGGGTGGCGTCTTCATGGTTGAAGACCTTGATGACCTTCTGGCCGTTGACCGCTTCCTCCACGAATGCGTTCACGTCGCCGATGGCGATCTGCTGCTTGACGAAGTAACGTCCGGAGCGGGAAACGACCTTGCGTACCACCACAAACAGGATCATGGTGAATGCGAGCACGAAAATGGTGACGGGCACCGACAGCCACAGCATCGACACGAGCGCGGCGATTGCGGACACCGCGGACGAGAACATTTGCGGGAACGATTGGCTGATGGCCTGGCGCAACGTATCGGTGTCGTTGGTGTAGCGGCTCATGATATCGCCGTGTTCGTTGGTGTCGAAGTAGCGGATCGGCAGGGTCTGCTGGTGGGCGAACATGTCGTCGCGGATCTTCTTCAACGTGCCCTGCTCCACGGTGACGATGACCCACTGCCACAGCCAACTGCAGAAAATGCCGGCCGCATACAGGCACGCCATGAGCGTCAACGCGCGCAGCAGCGGCATCCAATCAGGATCGGAGGCGCCGACCATGGGCAGAATGTACGTATCGACCAGCGACTGTAGGAACAGCGACGATCCGGCCTGGGCCGCGGCACCGACGAGAATGCACACTACCACAAGTGCCACACGCCACTTGTATTGGAAAATGTAACCGAAGATACGCTTGGTGGTGCCCGGTGCGGCTTTCTGCATCGGCGGCTTGCCGTGCGATTGCTGCATGCCGGCCGCGTTGTTGTTGTCTTTGGATTTCAATGCGGAAGTTTGTTCAGTCATCTGTTGCCTCCTTTCACTGCAGTTCCTCAGGCTGGGCCTGATTCTTGGTTTGCGATTCATAGATGGAGCGATATTCGTCGCAGGTTTCCAGCAGTTCGTCATGCGTGCCGGCCGCCATGATGCGGCCATGATCCATGACGAGAATCATGTCGGATTCCTGCACGGAGGCCACACGCTGGGCGATGATGATCTTCGTGGTGTCGGGAATCTCATGATGGAATGCGGCGCGAATCAGCTGATCGGTTTTGGTGTCGACCGCGGACGTGGAATCGTCGAGAATAAGGATCTTCGGCTTTTTCAGCAGCGCACGCGCAATGCACAAACGCTGGCGCTGACCGCCGGAAACGTTGGTACCGCCCTGTTCGATGTACGTATCGTACTTGTCGGGGAATTCCTGAATGAAGCCGTCGGCCTGCGCAAGCTGGCATGCGTGACGAATCTCTTCATCAGTGGCGTTCGGATTGCCCCAACGCAGGTTTTCGGCAATGGTTCCGGAGAACAGCACGTTCTTCTGCAATACCATGGCGACCTGATCGCGCAATACTTCCAAATCGTAATCGCGCACATCCACGCCGCCGACCTTCAGCGAGCCTTCGGTCACGTCATACAAACGTGGCACAAGCTGCACCAAACTGGACTTTGCGGAACCGGTGCCGCCGACGATGCCGACGGTCATACCGGAACGGATCTTCAAATCAATATCGTCAAGCACCGGCTTTTCGGAAGTGGCGGAATAACGGAAGGTGACATGGTTGAAATCAATCTCACCATTCTTCACTTCCATAACCGGATTTTCCGGATTCGTAACCGTGCTTTCCTCGTTCAGCACCTGGCAGATGCGTTCGGCGGAGGCCTGCGAAATAATGCACATCACGAAAATCATGGACAGCATCATCATGGCCATGAGAATCTGCATGGCGTAGGTGACCAATGCGGTCAGATCGCCGGCGGTCAATCCAAGGGCCGCATTGTTGCCGGATGCCACGATCTGCTGGGCACCCATCCAGGCGATAAGCAGCATGGACACGTACACGCACAGCATCATGAGCGGATTGTTGAAGCTCATAATGCGTTCGGCCTTGGTGAAGTCCTTGAAGATGCGCTCGGAAATGCGGTTGAACTTTTCGGTTTCGTGGTTTTCGCGATTGTAAGACTTGACCACGCGGATGCCCTGCAGGTTCTCGTCTACCACGTTGTTGAGCTTGTCGTACGTGTGGAACACGCGCTCGAACACCGGATGCACCAGTACTGCCAGACCGCACAGGCCGATGGCGAGCACCGGAATGCAGGCGAGGAACACCAGCGAAATGGATGGGCTGATGCGGAAGGAGAAGATCCACGCCACAATCACCATGATCGGAGCGCGCACACCCATGCGGATGATCATTGAATATGCGTTCTGCAGGTTGGTCACATCAGTGGTCAGTCGCGTGATGATCGAACCGGTGGAGAAACGGTCGATATTGGTGAAGCTGTAGCCCTGCACCTTCTCAAACTGGTCGTGACGCAGGTTTTTGGCGAATCCTGCGCCCGCAATAGCCGAGAACTTTCCGGCCAAAAAGCCGGATGTCAGCGAAACCGCCGAACAAATCAGCAGAATCAAGCCGAATTTCAAAATCGCCGGCATGCTGCCACCGCTGATGCCCTCATCAATCAGCGATGCCATGACAGTCGGAATAAGGATTTCCAGCACGCTTTCCACGGCTACGAATACCGGGGAGAGCAGGCTGGCTTTTTTGTATTCGCGCAGGGATTTACCCAGTGTGCGAATGACGTGTTGCTTTGGTTTTGACGTTGTGGACGTCGTTGCGTTTGCCGCTGTCACTCCTTGTCCTTTCTTTTTCGTACTTACTTGCTTACGTGTGTTACCTGAGGTTGTTTGCGATCGCCATTTCCTGCGACATTCGCAGTATGCGCGAAACGTATTCATCATGAGAATCGCGATTATGCGGATTCCGCCCATCGCATGATTCTTGCGATTCTTGCGAAACCTGCGGCTTTTGCGAAACCTGCGATTCGCCAAAATCCTGTTCCTGTATTTCCAAGCTTGAATATCGGCTTTCGTCTCCGATCAAACCTGTTTTCACCAGATTCGTCTGCATGACGTCAAGCATGTGCATGAATTGGCGGATCTGGTCGTCATCAAGACCTTCCAACAGGATTCGTTCCATGTTTTTCGCATTGTCGTGCAGCACTTCGGCAATATGCCTCGATTTGTCCGTCAATACGATCTTTTTCAGACGTGCGTCACGCTTCACCGACTCGCGGGCGATCAGCCCCTTCTGCTCCATCAGTCCCAACACTCGGCATGATGTGGATCGGGTCACGCCGAAACGTTGCTCGATGTCTTGAGGGAAGATCTCCTCGTTATCATGTCTTGCCAAGTACACGATGATGTCAACGTTGCCGTTGCTGACGTCTTCCGCCTCTTCGGGACGGGTGACGCGCAAATACCGGTTGACCACGTTGTGCAGCGAGCGAATGGCCACGCTGGGAGGCTTGGTCAGGCCACTTTCCCAGACTTCGGCAAGTCGTGAACCTGACGGTTCCTTGTATTGTTCATTCGTCACTTCTGTCACACCACACATGCTAAACCGTTGCATATACAACTGTTGTACATGCAACG
>ENA-OPTX01000890-OPTX01000890.1-human-gut-metagenome-genome-assembly--contig:-NODE-890-length-12993-cov-2.408255_pt1 | contig 12993 bp, 7 predicted proteins | sample MGYA00241465_ERZ501922 | MGnify/ENA primary metagenome ERZ501922 (study PRJEB25962, sample SAMEA2042399) | human gut metagenome | biome: human gut; feature: human-associated habitat; material: faeces...
TCTCACCCGTCATGAGGCGCAGGTGGTTGTCGGCTTCGGCGGATACACGTCCGCTCCCGTATATGCGGCAGCGCACAAGATGGGCATTCCGATCGCGATGCATGAGCAGAATGCCCGTGCCGGAATGGCCAACAAATTGGGAGCTCGCTGGGCGTCCATGATTGGCACCGCCTATGCGCAAACCGGCTTGAAGCCACGCAAGGGTGTTGAAGCCGAGCGTGTGGGATTGCCATTGCGTGCCGAAATCGCAGCGATAGCCCATGGCATGGAACATGACCGCATTGCCACAAGACAATCGGCCGCAGCGCAACTCGGTGTCGATCCGAACCGTCCACTGGTGGTGGTGACTGGAGGGTCGCTGGGCGCGGTGAACGTGAACCGTGCGGTGGCGGCTTCCGCTAGGGAGCTGCTGGAACACGCCCAGGTGATTCATCTGACTGGGAAAGGCAAAGATGATGAAGTGCGTTCATTGGTGTCGGTGAGCGCCGGCGAACAGGTGCTTGGCGAGCTTGGCCCGGACCATGGCAATGATGGCGATTATCGTGTTGCGCCGTATTTGGAACGTATTGATCTCGCATTCGCTTGCGCCGACCTGATTATCTGTCGCTCTGGGGCCGGCACCGTATCGGAATTGACGGCTTTGGGACTCCCCGCGATTTATGTTCCGCTGCCAATCGGCAACGGCGAGCAGCGATTCAACGCCCAGCCTGTCGTCGATGCGGAAGGCGGTCTGATGGTGGCTGATCGCGAATTCACCGCCGAATGGGTCAAACAGCATGTGCCGAAGCTGCTTGCCGATTCGGATCTGCTTGCCAAGTATGGCGACAACGCCTGGCAATACGGTATTCGAGATGCCGCCGAAGTCATGGCCAAGCGCGTGCTTTCCATGATTGACGAAAAGTAGGCTGCGGCGATGGCAGGTGCGTTCGTCGCATTCCAAAATCCCACCCATGATCGGCCATATGCGAGACCATGGGTGAGACCATAATGGAACAAGCTAGAAAAAACATGCAAGAGGAGCAGTCGTGTCTGACAACCAGCGTGAAGCCGGTACCATCGTTCTTGATCCAACCCATGCGTCGTTCAGTCCGCAGGAAGGCGTGAATGATTTGGGGGCAACCCATTTCATCGGCATTGGAGGCGCGGGCATGAGCGTGCTCGCTGAAATGCTGCACGAACAGGGCGTTGAAGTGGACGGTTCAGATCGTGAACCCAGCGCCAAAACCGATCGTCTGCAGGGAATCGGCATTACCGTCGAATTCGGGCAGCGCGCAGAAAACGTCGAAGGCAAACATACCGTCGTATTCTCCAGCGCCATCAAATCCGACAATCCGGAAATCGTCGCAGCATACGAAGCAGGCGAACGCATCGTGCACCGCAGCGACATTCTCGCATTGCTGATGAACGCAAAACGTGCGGTGACGGTCGCAGGAGCTCATGGCAAAACCACGACCAGTTCCATGCTGGCCCATATCCTCACCCATGCCGGTGAGGGAAATCTGGCCGATCCAAGCTATGCCATCGGCGGATCCATCCAAGGCAAGGATGGTGTGACGATTGACGGAGGCCATGCTGGTAAGGGCGACGTTCTTGTGGCGGAAGCGGACGAATCCGATGGCAGCTTTGCCAAGTATCATCCGGAAATCGCCATTGTCACCAACTCCGAAGCCGATCATCTCGACCATTACGGCACGCAGGAAAACTATCGTGCGGCTTTTGTCAATCATGTTCAGCATGCCGAAAAATCGGTGGTGATGTGCGGCGATGATGAAGGCAATCTTGCGGTATTGCGTGCTCTCGATCCGCAGACGGCCAAGCGTACGGTCGTGTATGCGACGCAGGATACGGTTTCGTTGGGTGATTTGAACGGTGCCGCGTTCGTGCATATCGAATCGGAAAGCGAAAGCGCGCAAAGCGGTGCCGAACATTTCACCTTACACATGCCCGCGGGATTGTTGGGCGAACATGAGCGTATGGTTCCGGTGACGCTTACCGTTCCAGGCATTCACAACGCGCGCAATGCCTCCGCTGCGATTATTGCGGCCGCGTTGTTGGGCGTCGATGTCGAGAACGCCGCCACGTCGTTCCTTGGAGCTGCCCGTCGTTTCCAAGTGCGTGGTATGGTCGGCCAAGTGACTGTCGTTGATGATTACGCGCATCATCCTACGGAGATTTCGGCATTGCTGGATGCGGCGCGCCGCAGGTACCCGCAGTCGGTGATTCGCGTGATCTTCCAGCCGCACCTGTTCTCCCGGACCATGTTCTTTGCGAGTGAATTCGCTGAAGCATTGGCCAAGGCGGATGATGTGATCGTCACCGGCATTTTCCCCGCACGTGAAAAGCAGGAGGACTATCCGACGATTAGCTCCGCCACCATTGTGGACGAGGCGCTTAAGCTTGACCACACGCCTGCCGAGGATTGGATTCGCGGAGTGGAGGATATGCATACCGCGGCACAGATGATGACGATGCGTGCTCATCATGGCGATGTCATCTTCACTGTTGGCGCAGGCGACATCACACAGATGGACGAGGTGATGCTGCACTCCCTTCAGGCTCATCGTTGGGATTGTGAGGGCTGATGACGCGAAGGGTCATCAGTTCAGGTACGGGTTCGGATGGTTCCGCAACGACGCCTGAAAATCAGACGTCGCATGGTAGAACCATCCAAAGCCGGAAACACAGCGATGCCGGAAAGCAGGTTCAGCCGAAAGGCCGTTCCGTCGCTGGTGGAGCGGGACGCGCGTCTTCTTCCGGGAAGAAGACGCAGGAAAATACGGTTGAGAGTGGCAACAAAGGCAGCGTGAGTCGTTCGAGATCAGGCGATTTCGTGGACGCGCGCAATCTTGCCGGCGAGGATTTCGTTTCGAAGACATTGGAGGAAACCATAGGCACGTTGGGCGTGGTAACGCGCCCGAAGGTGGTTGATTTCAGTGCGCGTCTGAAAGAACGACGCAAGGCGAACGCGCGTGTCGTCGCCATGCGCGCGTGCGTTTCCGCTGCTGTCATTGTTGTTGCAGGCGCGTTGGTATGGCTGTTTTTCTTCTCATCGGTATTCCGTCTCGAGTCCGGCAATATTAGCGTTGTCGGCGCCAACGAATGGGTGAGTGAGTCTCAGGTGTTGGATATTGCGGGCCAGCAAGCAGGAAAATCGATTCTTCTCGTGTCGAACAATGACGTGGAAAAGAAAATCAAGGAGATTCCTGGAGTCACTTCCGCGCAATCCAAGAAAAAACTGCCCGACTCCCTTGAAGTGACCATCAAGGCGCAAAAGCCTGCTGCGATGCTCAAGACAGGCGAGGACAGCATGACCGCGGTCGACAGCAAGGGGCGTATATTGAATTCCGTCAGCGGAGCTTCCGTGGAAGGAATTCCCGTCATTGAAGTGAAGGATGTCGAAACAAGTCTGAGCAATCGTTCCATCAAGGAGGCGTTGAAGATCCTCAGCTCATTGCCGGAATCGATGCGCAACTCCATCACCAAGGTGACTGCCGAAACCCAGGATTCCATCACCACGGAAATCAATGGGGGAGACCGTGTGATCGTATGGGGCGATTCATCCGGTCTCAAGTTGAAGAAAGCTGTCGTCGATAAAATCATCAATGATCCGAATGTGATCGGAGACAAGCATAACGTCGACGTGTCTGCGCCGTTGCGTCCAATCATCAAATAGTCGCGTTGATATACGAAGAACCCCGGTTGCCTTGCGGTACCTGGGTTCTTCGCGAATAGGAGGAGAGAAGGAGAAGTTCGATTATTGGAGGCCGTCAGGCGTTCGGATTGGCCTTCAACGCAGGAGCGACGGAGACCGCGGGATCGAGACGCGGAATCAGCGTGCACTGCGTGGCATGGTACAGGTCGGACTTGCCCGGCCAGACGGTACCGATGACCTCGTTGTCTTTGTTCAGCTGGTGGAACCAAGAACCGTTCTTATGGTCGATCAGGTATTCGTCAATGTACTTCCAGAAGGTCGCATACCAATCCTTGTACACCTGCTTGCCGGTGACGGTGGCCAGTGTGGCCGAGGTGTTCACGGATTCGGCAAGCGTCCAGTGCATGCGGTCGGTGACAACGGGCTTGCCGTTCCAATCGGTGGTGTAAGCCAAACCGATGGTGCCTTCGGCGTTCCAGGCGTCGGCAAGTGCCTGAGCGAACAGGTTCTCGGCGGCTTCGATAAGCTGCTGCTTGCCTTCTTCGGAACGCTGCTTGGAGCTCAACGCATACTGGGTGATGAGACGTGCCCACTCGATGCCATGGCCCGGAGTGGCGCCGTACGGCTTGAACTGGTCATCCGGCTTGTCATGGTTGCATTCGAGATCCGGCTGCCAATCGGCGGTGAAATGCTCAGGAATATGCCAGTTATTGTTGGCTGCCCATCCGACCACATGATCGATGATACGACCAGCGCGCTCGCGGTATTCCTCGTTTCCGGTCACATCGGCAACGGCAAGGAATGCTTCGGTGGTGTGCATATTGGCATTGATGCCGCGATAGGAGTCAAGCTCGGTGAATTCCGTGTTCCAAGTATCGACGGCCAGACCGATCTCGTCATCCCAGAAATGCTTGTCGTAGGTTGCCAGAGCCTCTTCGAGCAGCTCGTCCGCGTCCGGGCGGCCGATAAGCTTGGCGGAAGTGGCGGCAAGAATCACGAAAGCGTGGGCGTAGCAGACCTTGCCTGCTTCATGGGTGGAGCCGTCTGCGGAAATGGACGGATACCATCCGCCGTTTTCATCGTCATGCAGCGGACCGCGCAGGCCGGCGATGGCCTTGTCAACCAGTTCTGCGGCGCCCGGCTCGCCGTGCAGGAACCCCAAGGAATACACGTGCGCCATGCGGCAGGTGATCCACGTGTGGATGTTTTGGGTCAGATCCGGATTGCCGGTATCGTCCAGCCAGTAGGAGCCACCCTGCGGGGCGGGGAAATTGTGCCCGAAATGCAGGAGCTCGTTGGTTTCCGCCTCGAGCAGGGCATGGTTTTCTTCGGAGCCGAACACGTAGGCTTCGGGAGAGTAAGTGCAGGTCATCGATCAAGTCCTTCCTTGACGTCGTCTGCTGTGACGTGATAACTAGGTTGATGTATTAACTATGTTAACCACTTAAGCGGTTAATGCAAATCGACACGCGGAATTTGATGGTGGGATTCTGATGATTTGTGATGGGGGAGAGCTGGATTTTTCGTATGTTGATTTGACGAGGTTGTCTTGTGAAGAGGAGTACCTAAAAACGTACCTTGCATGCTGTTTAGGGTGGTAGACAGATGGAATTTGGAAGAGATTAAGCAAGCCGGAGGAGGGATTTTTGCCCACATTTTTTTAGAACATCCGGCACATCGGGGGTAATTTGGAGTAAACCCAGGAATCTTCGAAAACCGTTGGAAATACAAGAAAAGCCGCCATTTCTGGCGGCTTTCAACTCGTGGAGATGCGGGGAATTGAACCCCGGTCCGATAACCGAACCCTCAGTCTTCTACGTGCGTAGTCTGCTGGCCGTGCGGCGATTTTTCTGCTCCCATCGATATCGCAGACAACTGATGGCGGGCATATCTACAGTAAAAGTCCCTTGCCGGCCCTGTGGCTCAGTCGACAAAGCAAGTCTTCTAAACGACGCTCAGCATCCTTCCAAAGACGAGAAGGAGTGAACGGAGCGGCTGCTCACTGGTTAATCCTGGCGCGAAGCTCAGGCAGCGAGAGCGAACTCAGTGCGGTTAGATTTAGCACTTATTCTTTTGTAGGGGGCATCCACGAGCGGACCCTACGTTCTCGGCACGCTTCCCTGCGACGAACAGGTCACCGTCGAAACCGATCATCCCCAATCTTGAATTATCAAGCACCCGGTGCAAGACCGGACTTTTCAAGATATCATGGAATGTCAATAAGTGCAAATCATCTACCGTAATTCTTGCGCTGTGAGCGAAGCCAAAGCTTAAACTGATAGCCACTCACAGCTTGACGTGAATACCGAAATAATCCATGACCAATTCACAGAACATCATATTGGCCCAGCTGAACCACGGACGGGTATAGGAGTTCGGGTCGTTCGCGTCAAAGCTTTCATGCATGAGATGCGTGCCGGCGTCGGCGGCGACAAGTTGATCAAGAATACGTTCTTTTTCGGCTTTGTCGTGGCTTGTCAATCCTTGCATGGCCATGGCGATCGGCCAAACATAACCTTCTGGCGTATGCGGAGAACCGATGGCATGTGCATAGTCACCCTCGAAATAGTAAGGATTCTCCTGACTCAGCAAAGTATTGCGCGTTTCGAGATACAGCGGATCGTCCGCTTCGCAGAATCCGAGATAAGGTGCCGACATAAGATTCGGCACATTGCTGTCATCCATAAGCAACGCGTTGCCGAGACCGTCCACTTCGTATGCGTAGATAGCGTTTCCGGCCGCATTGCGGATGGTTGCGTGATGGGCAAGACCATCATCGATGGAATGCTGCAGCGCCGCGGCACGACCGGCGATTTCACGATCGTCAAGCACGTCGATGAAAATCCTTTGCACATATCCCATGACCACGCTGGCGAACATGTTGGACGGCACGAGATATGGGTAGACGCAGGCGTCGTCGCTGGGGCGGAATCCGGACCATGTCATGCCGGTGACGGCAAAAGGTCCTCCGGTACCATGGTTGGGCACGCTGTCGCGCGGATCGTCGTTCGGACGGAAGAAGCGGTAATGCGAATTCGAATGGTCAAGCTCGGTTTCGAACACGTCAAGGATTCGACGGATGCCGCTTACAAACGCATCATCGAAATGGCTGGTGGTTCCTGTATTGCGATACAACAGCCACGCCAGCTGAATGGGGTAGCACAGGGAGTCCACCTCGTATTTGCGTTCCCACAACCATGGTCCGAACGAATCGGTCTGATCGTTCGGATCCCAGGTAGCGCCGCTGGGTGTTTCGTTGAACGCGTTTGCGTATGGATCGATATTGATGAACCTGAATTGCTGCCGAACAAGCCCGGTAATAAGCGCGGTGAGCTCGGGATCATCTACGGCTACGGCGAGATATGGTCGGAATTGCGCTGAGGAGTCGCGCAGCCACATGGCAGGTATGTCTCCCGTCAGCAGAAACGTCGTGCCGTCATCATGCCGTCTCACGGTGGTGGTGAGTGTATTGGCGAATCCTGCGTTGAAGTTTTCGGCCCATCTTGCGTGTTCGCCGCCACACAAGTCGGTGATATGCCGCATGAAATCGGAAACTGACTGCGGAATATCGGATTGTGAAGCGGCGTTTGTGGTGTTGCTGGTGTCGTTCATGGCATCATTCTTCGTTGAGGTGCGTATATCGTGACAATCGTGATTGCACCAATTGCGGATTGAATATGGGTATGAAAAACGAGGCCATGATGGCAGACATGGCCTCGTTGATGATGATGATGAAAGGAAAATCTGGGCTTACTTGCCGGCTTCGGCGAGATAATCCGGAACGCCTTCCACAGGGTAGGTTGGCCAGCCGCCTTCCTTGGTGCACACGTAGGCGGCGGTGTTCACAGCCGCACGATGCGCTTCCCTGAGCGGTGCGCCGCTCAGCAGCTTGCCGGTGAAGGAACCGGAGAAGGAGTCGCCTGCACCAACGGTATCGGCAACCTCGACGTGAGGGGTCAGCAGCGTGGAAACCTCGCCATTCTTGGCGGTGATGGTGCTGAACGTGGCGCCGCCGGTCAGAATGGTGTACTCAAGGTCGAAGCGGTCGATGAACCACTTGCATGCCTCTTCGTCGTTGCACTCAGGAATGGAGAACATGTCGCGCATCATGATCAGCTCTTCGTCGTTGATCTTGAAGATGTTCGCATAGCCGAGCAGTTCTTCGATGAGTTCGTTGGAGTAGAAGTTCGCACGCAGGTTGATGTCGAAGAACTTCAGAGCGCCTTCCTTGGTGTGCTTGAGCAGTTCGACGATGGTGTCGTGGGATTCGGGGGAGCGCAGACCCAAGGTGCCGAAGCAGACGGCGTCGGCCTTGGACACGGCTTCGACGAGCTCGTCGGTGAGCTTGATGTGGTCCCAAGCCACGTTTTCGACGATGGTGTATTCCGGAATGCCGTTGGTCAGGGCCACGTCAACCGTGCCGGTCGGGTATTCGTTGGTCTGCACCAGCGTGTTGATGCCGGCCTTGTGAGCGTCGGAGAGCAGTTCGGTACCCAGCTCGTCGTTGCCGACGGCGCTGATGGCGAAGCTTTCCGCGCCGTTCTGGGACGCATGGTATGCGAAATTGACGGGTGCGCCGCCGGCACGCTTGCCGGTGGGGAGCATATCCCACAGGATTTCGCCGAGAGAAATGACGATTGGCTTGGACATGGTGTTCCTTTCTTTGGTTGTGGCGTGCTATGCGACGTCAAAGAACATCGAAGGATGTTCCAGAAAATTGGTGATGGCCACGGCCGCGGCACCGCTGACGGTGGCGTCCGTTGGGAGGTTGGACAAGGTGATTTTGGTATCGTGCCCGACTTCGGGGATGGTACGTTCCCGAACGACTTTTTTGACCTCGTCAAGCAAGGGCTGTCCGGCTTGGGAGATGATGTCGCCGAGTACGATATGCGTCGGATTGAAGGCGTTGATGATATTGACCGCGCCATATCCGATATATCGAGCGACCTCGGAAGTCAGATCCATGGCCGCTTTGTCTCCTGCCGCAGCTTTGGCGAACAGCGCGGTGCATGCCTGCGCGTGCGTCATTGCCTCGCATCCGGGCACAATGCTCGGCTGTTCGTTGAGCCGTTCGTGGATTGCGTTGGCTGAGCAGTAACGTTCCAGGCACCCGATATTGCCGCAGTCGCAAGGCTTGCCGTTGACGTCAACGGAGATGTGTCCGATTTCGGTGGCGGCACCGAGGAAGCCGTTGATGAGGCGACCGTTGTCGATGACGCCGAGGCCCACGCCTTCGCCAAGCAGATAGTAGGCGAGCGATCCCTCGGACAGTTCCGGGTTGAACAGGAACTGCGCCAAGGCGCCTGCGCGTGCGTCCTGTTCAACGAATACGGGTACGTTGAACGCTTCGCTGAACTCCTTGATGAAGTTGACCTGCCGCCAACCCTGCATGGATGAGACGAGCGCGGTGCGACCTTCCTCCACCAGATACGGACCGGGAACGGCCATGCCGACGGCTACGATGCTCGAATCGTCCGCAATGAGCTGTCGTACGGTGGCCCGGATCTGTTCTACCGTTTCGGGAATATGCTCCTCGTCAACGGTGGGCAGGTCGGTGAGGGAAATACGATTGCATTTCAGGTCGAACACTGCGATCTGCACCAGACTTCGTGCGAATTTCACGCCGACGACATGGTATTTCGCGCAATTGAGATTCAGGCCGATGGAACGACGATTCTTATCGCCTTCCATGTCTCCGGTTTCTTCGATAACGTCTCGGAACAGTAGTTTTGCGGTAATTTTCGTAATGGCCGCGGGTGTGAGTTCGATGGCTTTGGCGATTTGCGCACGTGAGCTGATGCCGTTGTGGTAGAGGTATTGCAGAATTCTGGAACGATTGTTTTCTGAAATCGATGATTGCTGAGCGCTGTAACTACTCATGACACCTCCTTGCGCCAGTGCACGGACCCTTCGTTGAACTAGTTGATATATTAACGCCGTTAATTAGTTGATGCAAGTTCCGTCTTTCGGCGTGTCACGAGGACCGTCGATTCTCAATATGGGATTCGCTGTCTCATTATTTGACACACTCTTTTCGGAAAAAAATTAACTGCAAAACCGTTGTGATTGCTGAGTTTTCGTTGGATCGAGAAAGGGTGATGTCGCAAAATGAGCTTCCGTGAAATGTTTCGCTAACAAAGTGTGCCCTACCCTTATGGCACGTCGTTTTGGAGTGCCAATTACGACAGCAGGAAGAGAAAGGATTCCATAGTGAATCACAAGAAGATTATCGCTGCAGCTGTTTCGGTTGCCGCGCTGGCCTCGCTCGCGGCATGCGGCGGAGTAAAAGATAGCGGTTCCGCATCGGGGAATGCGGATGTCATTACCGTCGGCACCACAGACAAGGTTACTAGCGTTGACCCTGCCGGCTCCTATGACAACAGTTCCTATGCCGTTCAAATCAACGTGTTCCCGTTCCTGTATGCACAGGATTACAACACCTCTGAACTGTCTCCGGACATTGCTGCGGATGACGGTACTTGGAGCGGCGACGGCACTGAATTCACCGTTAAGATCAAGTCTGGCCTGAAGTTCGCCAATGGTCACGACCTGACTTCGTCCGATGTCAAGTTCTCCTTCGACCGTGTCAATACGATCAACGATGAGAATGGTCCGAGCTCGTTGCTGGCCAACATCGAATCCATCGATACGCCAGATGACACCACTGTGGTATTCCATTCCAAAGTCAAGAACGATGTGACCCTCAAGCAGGTGCTTTCCAGCCCGGCTGGTCCGATTGTTGACGAAGAGGTCTTCTCCGCCGACAAGCTCACTGATGCTGACACCATCATCAAGAAGAAGGCTTTCGCTGGCCCATACATTCTGACCTCCTACAAGGCCAATGAGGTTGCAGGATACTCCAAGAACGACTCTTATCAGGGTCTGACCCCAGCCAAGAACAGCACTGTTCAGGTCAAGTACTTTGCCGATTCTTCCAACCTGAAGATGGCCGTGCAGCAGGGGCAGGTCGACGTGGCCTACCGTTCTCTGACTCCGACCGATATCGATGATCTGTCTAAGGACTCCAAGGTCAAGGTTGTCAAGGGTCCGGGCGGTGAGGAACGCTTCCTGGTCTTCAACTTCAACATCCAGCCGTACGGCACCAAGTCCGACGAGCCGAATGCCGACAAGGCCAAGGCTGTGCGTCAGGCCGTTGCTAATCTTATCGACCGCGAGGAGTTGGCTACCAAGGTCTATAAGGATACGTACACCCCGATGTACTCCTACATTCCGGATGGTTTGGCTGGCCACGAAGACACCTTCAAGACCACGTATGGTGACGGCAACGGCAAGCCGAGCGTTGACAAGGCCAAGAAGGTTCTTGAGGACGCAGGCGTTTCCACTCCGGTTGAGCTCAAGCTGCAGTACAATCCGGACCACTATGGAGCCTCTTCCGCCGACGAGTATGCTGCTCTCAAGGCCCAGCTCGAAGAGGGTGGTCTGTTCAAGGTCGACCTGCAGTCTACCGAATGGACCCAGTACAGCAAAGACCGTGTTGTTACCGAGGATTCTGATGGATCCTATCCGGTCTACCAGCTTGGCTGGTTCCCGGATTACTCCGACCCGGATAACTATCTGTCCCCGTTCTTCCGTGACGGCAACTTCGTGAACAACGGTTACTCCAACTCCGAAATCAACGATTTGGTTATGGAACAGGCTGGTGAAACCGACGAAAGCGCCCGTGAGGATCTGCTCAAGAAGATTCAGACCCTCGAAACCGAAGACCTGTCCACTATCCCGCTACTGCAGGGTGCGCAGGTTGCAGTTACCGGCGCCAACGTGAAGGGTGTTGTGCTCGACGCTTCTTTCCGTTTCCGTTTCGCATCTGTCACTAAGGCGTGATGTGTGCGGACATGCGGCATAACCTGCCGCGGTCTGCATAGAAAACCACTGGGGATCCCCGGTCCATGGCCGGAGGTCCCCATTTCCCGAATTAACTGCCTGAAACGGCGCAGTGATTCGATATTGTTGTAATCAAAGCCGTATAGGCTTCTTATCAAGGAGCATCGCGTGTCAGACACAGCAGCTCCGGCCGTCTCTCAAGAGGCGAAGCCGAAACAAGCCAAAAAGAATCATTTGTCAGGCGGATTTTTCCGTTTTGTCCTGACTCGATTCCTGCTTATTATTCCAACCGTTTTCATTCTCGTCACCGTCGTGTTTTTCGTGATGCGAGCTACTGGTGATCCTATTTCTGCGGCATTGGGTGGTCGTCTTGCCCCTGACGAGTTGCAAAAACGTATTCATGCGGCCGGCTACGACCGTCCTCTTATTGTGCAATATATCGATTACCTTGGTGGTTTGCTCCACGGGGATCTCGGCACTACGTTGACTGATAATCAGCCGGTTATCAGCATTCTTGTCCATTACGGATCGGCGACTTTCGAGTTGGCGCTCCTATCGCTCATTGTTGCTTTGATCGTAGGTATCGGCTTAGGCCGTGTAGCTGCGTGCAGACGCGATCACGCTGCCGATGCAGGCATTCGAACCTTTGCCATTCTGTGCTACGCCACCCCCGTGTTTTTCTTGGGATTGGTACTCAAACTCATTTTCGCCATCTGGCTGAACGTGTTGCCGGCATCCGGTCGATGCTCGTTGTCTTCGGAAATGCAGTTCGCCCGACTCGTCTCTCCGACCGGCTTCTACATTATCGATGCACTGCAGCTAGGTGATATGAGCGTGCTTACCGACGTGCTGCGTCACGCCGTGCTTCCTGCGCTGGCATTGGGATTGCTCACCGCAGGCGTGTTTATTCGTTTGGTGCGTACCAATGTGATTTCCACCTACAATTCCGGCTATGTCGAGGCTGCGCGTTCGCGTGGCGTCTCCGAAAAGCGCCTGCTCAGCAAGCATGCATGGAGACCGGCGCTTATTCCAATCATCACCGTTATGGGCATGCAGATTGCATTGATGCTCGCCGGCGCGGTGCTTACCGAAACCACCTTCGAATGGAAGGGACTCGGATTCATGTTGTCCCAATATCTGAAAGCGCGTGACTTCGTAGCGGTGCAGGGCATTGTGATTCTGATAGCCATCATCGTGGCCGTCGTCAACTTCATCGTTGACGTTGTCGCCGCATTGGTGGATCCGAGAGTGAGGTACTGATATGACTGCATCAGCAAATAACGTCACCGTCCCGGGTGACACTCGTCTGAACGATCTCAAAGTCAACAGGAAAGCTCCGTTCTGGGCCAAGATTCCAATCATCAAGGAGCTTCGCGTAGCGGTCGGTTGGCAGAAAGGCATGCTGATTACCGGCCTGTTGCTTACCGCGTTCTTCCTGCTCGTGGCCTTGTTTGCGCCCGTAATTGCGCCGTACGGCTATGCGCAGCTCAAAGATGCCA
>ENA-OPTX01000892-OPTX01000892.1-human-gut-metagenome-genome-assembly--contig:-NODE-892-length-12969-cov-7.153012_pt1 | contig 12969 bp, 16 predicted proteins | sample MGYA00241465_ERZ501922 | MGnify/ENA primary metagenome ERZ501922 (study PRJEB25962, sample SAMEA2042399) | human gut metagenome | biome: human gut; feature: human-associated habitat; material: faeces...
GGTATGAGTCACATCTGCCCCTATTTGGAACTATCTATTTCCCGATAGCCCCTTTCTCTATTCATTTCCAGTATTTTCTTATCCATGATTGTATTCGATCCATGCATTACTGCATTAAGTATCGTTTTTTAGGTATCGACTTCCTATCATCCGTTTTTGAAAAGCATATTTTTTAAATTCTTCTACCTCTTTCTCAGAATAAGCATCCATAGGAAGACTTTTCAGCACTATTCTGATATATTCTTTATTTCTGTCCAACGGAATATCTGAAATGTAGTCCAAACCAAGTGCTTTCCTCATATCCTCAAAAATATCTTTCATAGACTGTCCCTCTCATTGAATTGCCGATGTACAGTACGGGCATTTTCTTGCATCAATATGTATCTCACTCTGACAGTATGGACAAATCTTTGTTTCTTTTTTTGGTATTTCCTGATTTTTCCACCTTGCGGTGAAACGATTGATTACTTTTATGATGGCGAAAACAATCAGTGCCATAATCAGAAAGTTGATGACAGCCGTTAAGAATCTGCCGTAATATAAAACTACGTCTTTTCCTAAACTGATTGTAAGCAGGTCAAAATTCATTCCGCCAAAAAGACCTAACAGAGGATTGATAATATCATCGACCAGACTCTTTACAATACTTGTAAAAGCACCTCCTATGATGATACCAACTGCCATGTCCAGCACACTCCCACGGCTGATAAATTCCTTAAATTCTTTGATAAACGCTTTCAAACCTTTCCCTACTTTCGATATTATTTTTCTAACTGTTTTTCAGCAGTCTCTTTCCTGTGCCGGAATACATTTACTACGCCCATCACGGTCATTGAACCTATCACAACAAATATCCATAGTCCCGTATTGGTCGTATCACCTGTTTTGGGCGGTTTGATTTCCGTAACCGATGTATCCTTCTTAGAATCCACCTTTTCTTTCACCATGAACTTCCAGTCAATCTGTGTCAGAAGGTCACAGTATTCCAGCCCAATGTCTCCATCCAGTGTCAGTTCAACGACTAACGTTGATTCCTTAGCAGGTGTATAAGTTCCCAGAGGTACAATATTCTGTAAATCTTTTGTGCCAGGCTCTCCCGTGGCATTCCCTTTGTAGATTTGCTTTCCGTCCTGCATGATTGTCATCTGTATCTTTTCCAGCAGTTCATCTTTTAATTCTGCCTGCTCTAAAGGGACAATCTGAAAATAAAGTTCATAAGTCTTTGAAGAACCATTTTCAATCACCAGACTGTCCTGATAAGATTCTCCCGGAACCATGTTCGTAAAACTCATGAACCAGTTTCCATTTGAACCTTTATCAGCATTCCATACCATTGTTCCATCTTGTTGTTCAAAATAAAGCTTCTTTTCCTTTGTATCGGCATGGACAGGAATGACACAGCTTAAAAGGAATATGAACAGCAACAGGCTTGTCCATATTTTTCTCTTCTTCATACCATCCCTCCTATTCCATGACTTCATACTCTGCCAGATATGCTATGACATCCTTTGCATTATCTTCATTACCGAATACTGCTTTTACTGCACCGGATGTCGCCTGTACGGTATCTGCACTGACCGTCATTGTATACCTTGCGTTTTCATAACCGTATGTTGTATTTTTGATTTCCTGTGTCACCTTATTGTCAGAACCGTCATACCACACTTTTTCACCCTTGATTTCCGGTTCAATTGCAGGGTGCATGGTTACAGCGTCTACAAGCCGGGGAGCATCTGTATTCGGCTGAATATTACCAATATAATAGAAATGGAGGTTTCCTTCCTCATCCACCTTATCGGTCAATAAGAGCCATTTCCCTTTGGCATCCCCGATCGTATCCACGGCAGGAATTCCCAAGTCAATATCTCCCTGTTTTCCGCTGGACAGCACAACCACATCGTTGCCCCATGTCACTTGAGATGCATAGGCTGAGCCGTTCCCGGTCTCAAAGGTTAAAGGAATAGTTTCCCCTTTCAGCGGCGATATTGGCTTCCCTTCACCATCATAAACATCCTCCCTGCGAATCCATTTTTGATGGATAGAAACACGCACAAAGACTGGAATCGTTCCTTTATTTCGGACAGACACATCCTTATTGACTTCTTGGCCCGGCAGCCATTCAGAAGGTGCAGTAAAATCCTCCACAATCTTCGTATCGTATTTTGCCGTCTTAAATTCATTGCGTACCTGTAGTTCTTGTGTCCAGTAGGCGAAGACACCGCCAATGAGGAAAATGCATAGGAAAGCGAATGTAAACAGATATTTCTTATTCCATACTTTATTTTTCATGCTTCCTCCTTTGTCTTTTGTCCAGAGAATCCAAAAGATGGCTAATGAGCAGTATCGTTCCCATAACGATAATCACCAAGATATTTTTTCCATAGCTTACGATATAGCCAAGATAGGGAATGGCAATCGTGCTTGTCTTCCCGATAAGGTCAACTTCCTCCACCGGATTGATATCCTGTGTCTCGTTGTTGTCACCTTTCGTGATAAAGTTTCTGGACAGATCATTCTTTTCTTCCACTCGGTGTGTCACAAGGCTGTCTCCGGCTTTAAAAGTAATCGCATCACCGATTTTGATTTCCTCAAATGTTGCCGGATGATAATATGTCAGACTTCCGACCGGATAAGACGGCTCCATACTTCCTGTAAGAACCACTACCGGACGGTTTCCAAACAGCATTGGGGATGCAACAGCAATATAGCCGATGATAACCACGATGACAAGCCATGAAAGGATATTAAAAATTCTTCGCATCAAATTCATCATCTTTCTACCAAAAACAGGGAGCGCCCATAACAGCACTCCCCATATGTAATCCTGTAATCTGTTATTCAGCTAAAGTCCAATTTGAACCTGTTACACTTGTTAATCCGAATACACCGTTAACGGCTTCTTTTGAAGCCTGTACAGTCTGTGCTGTAATAGTCAGTTTATAATCAGAATCTGCATATCCTTCACAACCGTTTACAAGTTTAGTCACTGTTCTTGTGTGTTTAGCATCAGCTGGCACTTCTCCAGTATATACTTTCCATCCAGTAGACGCATCATCTCCGATCACATCATCAGCCGGCTTATTATCTGCACTTGTATAATATTTAATGACCTCATATTTGCCCATATCTGCATTATCAATCAGTTTTACGCTGTCAAGGAATGTACCTGTATTCTGACCTGCTTTTAAGTTGTCTAAATAGTAGTAGTAACCATCTTTAGTATTGTAGAACCATTTGTCAGCGTTTAATAAGTTTTTCTTTACAACAGAGTAATCGCCTGTCACTAAACCATCCGTCTCATCTATCTGACTTGTTGAATCATTAATTCCAGTATTTTTTACATATGCACTATTACCGCCTTTTCTTGTCCATGTTTCATCAAATTTTACACGAACGATAACATCATAGTCACCCGTATTGTCAACCTGAATATCTTTGTTTACAGTTGCTCCCGGCTGCCAGTCATCACCATCTCCCGGATTAAATGTTTCCACGAGTTCTGATGAATACTTATTTGTATCAAACGGGTTTTCTACAGTCATTGTCTGATTGAAATATGCTAATGACCCTCCGATGACTGCAACTGCTACTAATCCTGCGATTGCTTTTAATTTTTTGTTCTTCATAATTTTGTTCCTCCTACGGTATATAAATATTTTTAGTTTTTATAAAATAAACTGTTATTTCTAACAGATTATTTTTTTACCCATGAAACATCTGTTCCACTGATTACCGGGTATGAATCCCAGTTCTGCAAATCACTGCTGTCTTTTGAGACGGTCGTCTGGATGGATTCGCATTCAATATCTACATCCATACCTGCGCCAGAATAATCGGTCTTATTTCCATGAATATCATTGCTGATGTTTTTGTTCATCGTGACAGATACCAGCGTCTGCTTTGTTCTCTCTTTTGGATTCAGCACATTTTTATAGTAGTACCAGCCATCGTCATGCTTTTCCCACTCTTGCTCAAAACTTTCAGAATAATTTAACTGAAATCCATTTAAGACTTCTGCATCGGTTACTTTTGTTCCGTTTTTCAAAATCAGCTCTGGTGTGAATCTGGCACGGATGACAACATCTACATCTCCGTCATTTCCAAATGCAACTTCCTTTTGCTTTTCTTCTCCCGGAACCCATTTATCATCTACGTCAAAGGTCTCGTCCAGATATATGTTTGCCTGTCCTATAGAGAATGGGTTTGTTACCGGCATACTGCTGGAAAAGTAAGCCAAAATACACGATACCGCCAATACGGCGCATCCGCCGACAAGCAGGAGGATTTTCTTTGATATTTTTTTCATCTTCGACCTCCTTACTGCCATGTCACAGCATTGGTTTTATAGTCTACATCTGCAGATTTTCCAAACACAGTCTGTGACGCTTCCTGATTAACCGTATCTTTATTCAACGTTGCATCCCCTGTGCTTGCCTGTAGCATCTCTACTTTGAAATACAGAGAGTAGTCCGCATCTCCATAGTTCTGATATGCTTCCTGCATATAATCCGGGAACGTGACATTGTTTAGAATTTTTGCTGTGCTTCCGCCAGCTGGAAGGACGTATTTATAGTAAAACCAGCCATCCCCTCCATCCTGCCAGTCAGCAGAAAAGGAGTCTGTCCAGTTCTTTGTAGCCACATCCTTTCCACTTAACTGATTGCTTAACAGCATGGTTTCGTTGTTTTTGTCCTTTTTTTCCCAAGTCTCTACATATGCTACCCTGACGAAAACATCTGTAGTCCCTTCGTTTTTAAAAGATACATCCTTTGTGACGGTATCCTTTGGCTCACTCGGCGTAAAATTCTCCACGACCTGTGCTTTGATGGTATCTGCTTCCAGATGATTCGTGTGCTGGATATGCTGATGCCACACAGCCAAGGTTGTTCCAATGACTAGCAGAACTGATAAGCCACACACCACCCATAGTTTTTTTCTTACCCTGCTCATATGTCATCCTTCCTTTCTTATGTTCTCTTGAATACATTCATAATGGAATCAAATGTATGGAAGAAAGGATTCCACGAATATTTGTTATGTACAGTTATGGTTATATCGTCACCACGCTCCACATAGACTTGGCCGTTTTTAATATCGGCGGTATCTGCTCCCGTACCCTCTATCGTGATTTCTATAAAAGAATACTCCATAGGCAGGATTTCCACGATATTTAGCCATGTAGGCTCCATGATTTCAACATATCCGCTGGTTTCGTTGTGTTTTAATACGACCTGTGAAGAAACAGCAGTTCCGCTTACACTGTTTATCCTCATCATAAACTCATCATTTGCAAGAGTGTTATCATAGTTGTCAATCATTTTCTTGATACGAACTCTTCCAACCGGTTTCTGTGAAACACTAATTCCAACATCTCCAGTTTGTGATTGTGCGCTTACAGCGACTTTTGAAGTTGTTTCCTCTTTGACATCTGCTGGAGTGAATGTCACCTTTAATTTATATGTTTCACTCTTCCCAATATCGTTCTCTGTTACATGAACTATATAGGATGGAATCGTTGGAGGAACACGGTTACCACTATCTATGATAGACGTTGCTGAATTTCCTATCGGGTTTCCATCAGTATCTACCCATTGATAAGTTAACGTTCCTTCAATCTGCGCATAATCACCTAAAGAATCTTCTACAGTTTTTGTTATCAACTCGTTCGTTGTAGTATCTTTTGCAAGGTCTGCCAAATCAACACTCTGTCCCGGTTCAAGGTCTATACGCTGTCCGTCAGCAACAGTCAGTCTGATTGGCACATTAACAGCCGGGTTATCCGTAAAATTTTGTGTATAAGTTTTTGAACTGTTAACACGTCCCTTATAAGATATCACTGGTGTTCCTGTATTAGTATAAACATTATTGCTTCCAATATAGTTACTCTTTGCTTGTGCTGGAATTTGAAGATGTACTTCTTTGCTGTGCTCCACTGTCCCAAAATTGCAGGTGACTTTTGTTGTTCCATTTGCTTGTTCTTCCACAGTAATCTTAGCTTTTGATGTAATGTCTTCTCCGCCTACAAAAGCCTTGATGTTCGATTTATCCACTTTAAATTCAGCCGTGATGGTATCCTCGACCTTCACATCGGTTACTTTTTGCATATTTGGCGCTTTTGCCTGCACATCTGCATAGATAGATTTCAATGTCTCAAAGAACTGATCTCTTGTAACAACATCTTTATAGTATTCCCCTGTTTCAAACGCTGGCGCATCATTCTTCCCGTTCCCCTGAGCTTCGTAATCCATCCATGATATCATGTCACCCAGCATATTTTTTCCATAGGCAGTTCCACTATTGGTGCGGATTCCGTACTGACATTTTAAAACCCCGTCGGGTATTGCTGGCAGTTCGGTGCTCCCCGTCTTCAAATCCTTTGCTTCACACGCGCCACCTACGATAACGGAAATCATTTCTGCATCCTGATAGATTAGGTTCCCTTTATTGTCTGCCCAATTAGTAAAGTTACTTGCCTGATTTAGTTCTTTCATGGCATCTGCCAATGCTTTATTGGTATAGTGAATGTGTTCACAATCCCCAAAACTGTCCCAGCCATAAAGACCTTCTGTAATGTTATTTGTACTATTCGTAAAATATGGTGCTCCAAACATGGAATTGCTGCCACCATGCTGGTAATTCGTTATTCCGATCATCAGACTTCCATCTGTGTACTGTTGCATCCACTCAATGAAATCAAGGAATCCTTGCTTCATCTCATAGAGAGATAACAATTCTTTTGTGACTTCATTCTTGTTTACCAGTGACGCCCTGTCATTGGCATGTATCAAATCGAACATCTGCCAACTGGTCTGTATCTGGAATAGCAGTACCGTTGGCTTGACTTGTTTCAGATTCGGTGTCGCTTTTAAATCCACCGTATACTCACGACTGGTATTAGAATCTCCGATGTCTGGTGATGCTGTCTTTGTAAGGTTTTCAAATGCACTTTCGTCATTCTCTACCAACGCCCCATTTACCAGTGTACCGTCTTTTACTGCATCTATCTGTGATTTCACATTTGCATGAAAAGGACTGTCGCCATCCTTTGGATATTCATGATTCGTACTCGGCAGTAATTCATCTGCGTAGTCCGGTCTGTCATCCGGGTATTTTATCAGGTTCTTCTCTGAATACTTTTCACCAGAAGGCGTAAGCAAAGCACCGCATCCACCTCTACCGCTGAAATTCGGGTCATACAGGTCATACTGATATTTTTTCCAGATTTCTCTTGCATAAGTTTCATCACTGTTTTCCAAGATATCCTGTAACTCGTTCTCATTATGGAATGGAGCGGTATCATCTTTTTCAACACTTCCATAATAAAGTTTATCCAGCCCTGAAATTCCGTTTGGCAGTGTTCCTGTGATTGCTGTATAACTTCTCAAAGCATTTGCAGATGGTGCTCCCTCTGATTTCGGTGATACTTCTTCCTCTCCGCTTTCATTTGCATAGGTATCCCACATATCCGCTCCTGATATCTTGACGGTAAACCTTTGATTTGAAGATGCAAGAATGTTGTCCTCTCCATCTTTTAGCATAACCATATAATCAGCCTCGGTATCTGTTTCCAGTGCCGGGAGGGAGATACTATATGATTCTTCCCATTCAGAATTTCCTGTAAATTCCGAAGAATTCAGTCGTCTCTCCGAGAGTGCTTCTGTATTGAAGGAAGCAATCACAGAATCTGATATCATGGTTTCCAGATATACCGTTTCCTTTTGGATAACATCCACGCCGGAGTATGTTACCTTTACCGTAAAATTTGCCTGTGTCTCTCCCTCATAGGAATTATCCTCGGATGGTAAAATCTCTACATGATAGGGATTTTCACTTTCTGGCAGTCCATCTGTTGCCGTGGCATATGTACTTCCTAAAGGAATAGACGATACGATGACTGCTGTCAGCAAAAGGAACATAAGAGACTTTCGGCGAAGACTTTTTATAATTTTCACATATCTACACCCCTTTCTTGTTTTTAGACAGCCATTAAGTTGGCAGTATTTACCATTGAAAAAAGGTAGACATTTTTTCAGTCATGTGATATTCTACAAAATAGAGATGGTATATATGGGTTTTGCAGTATAATTACAACGATATGACAGAAAAATACTATTTTTCCAACTATGAAAAAAAGCCTACCTTTTTTCATTATTTTTTAACAAAAATTGGGTGTTTTCGTGTTCTTTCGCCCATCGTGCAAACGTATGAGGATTTGTATTCAAGCGTCTGGATGCTTCCGCTTTTGTAATTTTCCCTGAATACCATAAATTAAATACTTTTGAAAATTGTTTTGGTGGTTTTAGTTTTGGTCTTCCCAAGTGTTTTCCTTGTGCTTTGGCAATTCTAATCCCTTCGGCTTGGCGCTGTTTGATATTTTCACGTTCCATCTGCGCTACATAAGATAATATTTGTAAAACTATGTCGGATATGAACTTTCCAGTGATTTCGTTGTCCTTGTTTCGGGTATCCAGTAAAGGTAAGTCCAAAACTACAATGTCTATATGTTTATGCTTAACGAGATATCGCCACTGATCTATGATTTCGTCATAATTTCTTCCCAATCGGTCAATAGACTTTATGTAGAGACAATCACCCTCATTCAGGTTCTTTACCAGCTTCCTGTAATTAGGCCGATTAAAATCTTTTCCTGACTGTTTGTCTACGAATATATATTCATCATGAATCCCAACATCTTTTAATGCTACTATCTGCCTATCTATATTTTGGCTGATACTTGATACTCTTGCGTATCCATAATTTTTTTTCATCTGTTTCACACCTCCTGAAATATATATTATTTCATAAAGAAATGTGTATACTCTATCGGAAATTTCTGGATATTAACTATGTAACATTTCAAATATCAAAAAAAATTTAGCGCCATTAGAAATCAGTTATGATACAATAACTTCATAAAATGAATCACAGATTACATATGGAGGTAAACCTTTTATGATTAAATATAAAATGGATTTAAGTGAGGAAAAGAAAGATGCTGCCATTAACATTGCATTGGAAAGCAAAGGAAATATCCGAAAGAGGCAAAAACTAAAACCTATTTGTTATATTTTGAGTATTCTTGAAATTATTATTGGTATATACTACTGCACAAAAGCCTCCTATACCTCTGGAATCATTTTACTGCTTCTTGGAATTTTTATTGCTATTTTGGGATATACAGCAAAAGATTTCCAAAGATATGTCTTAAAAAAGTCAGAAAAATTATTGGATAAGTCTTTCCGTTCCGGAATAGTTGAATATACCTTTGATACTAATGGAATAACAATTATCTCTAACATTGGAGAAAGCATAAATTATTGGAATGCGTTCAAAGAATATGGCACTTTCGGAGAATATATCTATGTTAAAAGGAAAGACAACAAAATGATTTTGATTGATAAGAACGATTTGACAAATGAAGAAAAAGATGAATTGCTTCGGTTATTAGCCTGTAATTTACCACAATAATATCCTGCTGTTAAAACAAGGAAAAACGTATTACGGGAAAGGGAAACATAACAATGAAACTCATATGGTTAGGAACAGCAAGCATTTTGATGACGCATTCCCACCTATATCCCGTAACATAGATACAAAGAAATTAAAACAAAAAACAGATGTTGAAGAAGCTCAATAAAAGTTCCAATTCTGGTATCTATCTGCCCTTGATCGGAAATAGAATAGTCTGTGGTAATTGTCATATATGGAATCTGTTTCTTCTCTGTTATATAACTTTTCACACTATCGGCTTCAATGGCAAAGGTGTGGCATGCCTGAAGCAGTACCTCTACTGGAAGATACAAAACCATGTCCTAAACCCATAATTTTCAAGTAACTGATATCAATCACTACTTGTGTACGAAGATGATAATCACCAGACGGAATATAAATGACTGCTCCCGGTTTTCCACCTTCATTCATATTTGAATAATTTTTACTTGCCATCAATAAATCTTTTATCTTTTTAATATAGTCACTTACTTGATTCTGCATCTTACCCATCTCCTTTATCTTATTGTTAACATTTTATCAATTTGTCCTAGTAAAATCCAGTTTTCAAACAAAAGAGGTTGTTTAAAGCGAAAAGTTGGTATCTCTTTTGCAAAATGTGTCCTTTTATCTGTAAAAGTGACTTTTTCTATATAATTATCAACCCATTTCACTTAAGATGTCCTTGGGTGACTTCCTCATAATAGAAATGCTTGCAATTGATACAGCAAATAACAGCAGACCGATGATTGCAAGAACATCTGTTGCAATCATTTTTCCAGTTATTACAATTTCCGTACCCATTATTGTCAGCTCTGGTGCGACATAGTCTGTAGTTATACTGTCCGCATCAGCCTCTGCCTGCTCCTCTGCCTGCTCTTGTGTCTGGCAGGCCAGATAGGATGCTGTCGCCTTTGACAGGAACGGGGATGCACCCATCGACAGGACAAACCCAATACACCCAACCAATAATGCCTCCACCAGGAACTGCATCCATATCCGCTTCTTGCTTTCCCCCAGCGCCATCAGTATCCCGATCTCCTGTGTCCTGTTTTTCATCCAGAACAGAAAAATCAGGACCAAGATGATATAGCTTGCTGAGGATACTAACAGCAGCAGCATCCTGCTGATTTTCTCCATGTCATTGAAGTTCTCAGCCATGCTCTTGATGTTCCCGTTGTTGTCTATCAGGTCATACCGCTCCCATCCAATATCCACCTTCTGGATGTCCGCCTTGACGCGGTCATAGGCATCCACGTCCTTCACCTTGAAGATGGCATATTGGAAGAGGGGATTGCCCTCCTCTCCGGACGCCTTCTCCGGAAAATGCAGGTCTGTAAAGATTGTGTTCTCCGACCGGTAGGTGTCACCGGACATCACAGGCTTTATTTTCTGTGTCGTCTTGTAGATTCCTACAATCTTTGCACTGTATTCCTGGGAGTTTTCCTTGTCTTTGGCGTTATTAAACTGAAGTTCATCCCCAGGCTTTAAGCTGTTTAACTTAGCAAGCTCCTCGGAAACCACGCAGACATCGGTTTCATTCTCTTTGATCATCCGTCCTTCCACGAGCTTGATTTTCCCGGATGCCACATCCATGTCCATTTCCATGATACGGTTTCCCCGCACATTCACGCCGCCAAGGTCGCTGCTTTGGTCTACGTCTGGATTCTCAATGCGTTTGAAATTCACCGGGTTAACGGGTGTCGATACGGTAATTAAGTTATAGGCTTCAATTCCATCTACTTCGGCAATCTTTTGGACATCAGCCTGTCTGATTGTGTAGAAAGAATTATCTCCTGTTGAAAGCCATGCCCCATCAGGCATCTGCTTCTGCACATATCCATTATATTCTCCTTCCTTATTTCCAAGAATTTTGCTAGCTTCTTCGCCTCTTTTCTGACTGTTCATCTCATTTACTTCTAGCCTGAAAGTTGCGCCGACTGCCTGGCGTGTTGCATCCTGTGTTTTAATATTTGCCGATTGCCCTGCAAGGCCAGCCATAAAGAAACTGCTGATTACCACAACCACTATCAATAGAAGAATACTCTTAACAGGCTTTCTGAATATCGATCTGATTCCCCTTTGAAACACATTCATCATTTTCTTCCTCTTAAAAATATTGGTTTTTGCCTACAATTGAATCCAAATTGCTGACTGCGTAAACTTTATATTTGCTGGTTGGTGCCGTTTTGAAAGAAATTATCTTTAACCTCTTGGATGACCCCCGAACTGATTTTAACTACCATGTCTGCCGCGTCAGCAACCGCTTTGCTGTGGGTAACTACTATCACACATTTTCCTAACTCATGGGCGCTTTTCAGTAGAATACCAATAATCTCATCCGCAATTTTTTCATCAAGGTTACCCGTAGGCTCATCCGCCAGCAATACTTTAGCAGGGCTGGCCAGCGCCCTTGCAATCGCAACTCTTTGCTGCTGTCCTCCCGATAGCTGTAAGACTTTTCTGTTCCAGTCACCACTTGGGATTCCCACTGCCGTCAATAATTCTTCCGGGTTTTCTTTCCCGCCAAGCATTACATTTTCCTTTGGTGTTAAATAATCGATCAAATTGTAATTCTGGAATACCAGGGAAACATTTTCCTTCCTATGGCGATTCAAGCCTTTTTTCTGAATATCTTCCCCTTTATAGAGAATCTTTCCGGATACGGGAACATCCAAGCCAGCCAGCAGCGACAAAAATGTTGTTTTCCCGGAACCGCTCGGTCCCAAAATAGCGTATACATTTTCTTCTTCAAAACAGTAAGAAATATTATTCAGAATTTTTTTATCCTTATTTGCTTTATAATGATAGTTCACATTCCTGACTTCTAATATCATGTATTTTCTCTCCTATCTATAAATTCAAATCCCATTCCCAGCTTCCAGATATCTTCATTGAGTATGACCATCGGACATATGTTATGCTGCTGCATGTACTGCTGTACAATTTCCATAGCATAATCAAGGTTTTGGTTCCGTGCGTTATGCTGTGCCTCAAAATCAGCCTTTAGCCCATCGCCTTCGCCGTAAAAGGCAATTCATATTCTCCGCCCCTTCATAAACATTTAACATTATGTGTATCCCTAATTCATTCATTGCTTTTTCAATATCCTCATATAGTCTCAGACATATATGGCCGATTTCTATCTCCTCTGCTTCCTGCGGCACCGCGTCAAAAGACAGAATATCCAATATTGACTTTTCACTCTGTTTCTCTGCCATTATAACAACCCCCCCCTTAGCTCATTTCACTTAAGATTTCTTTTGGTTTCTTTCTCATGATGGTAATTCCAGCTACCGACACTGAAACAAATAGCAGTGTAACTATAACTGCCGCATCCGCCGCCACCATTTTCCCAGTTATTACAATTTCCGTACCCGTTATTGTCAGCTCTGGTGCGACATAGTCTGTAGTTATACTGTCCACATCAGCCTCTGCCTGCTCCTCTGCCTGCTCTTGTGTCTGGCAGGCCAGATAGGA
>ENA-OPTX01000893-OPTX01000893.1-human-gut-metagenome-genome-assembly--contig:-NODE-893-length-12934-cov-3.791599_pt1 | contig 12934 bp, 10 predicted proteins | sample MGYA00241465_ERZ501922 | MGnify/ENA primary metagenome ERZ501922 (study PRJEB25962, sample SAMEA2042399) | human gut metagenome | biome: human gut; feature: human-associated habitat; material: faeces...
TTAACAAAGCTCTCAAACAGCATTGTAGTTGCTAATGTATGTGCAGGAGTTTTACATCTTTCTGAATTAACAAAGCTCTCAAACAAATAGAGTCTTTGTTCCACTAAATTTAAGTTTTACATCTTTCTGAATTAACAAAGCTCTCAAACAGTCTTGGATGGGGTGATAACCAAGGTATTGTTTTACATCTTTCTGAATTAACAAAGCTCTCAAACCTAATAGGCGTATTTGTAACATGCAAAATAGTTTTACATCTTTCTGAATTAACAAAGCTCTCAAACGATGATATATCCTGCGTCAGATATTTCTAGTTTTACATCTTTCTGAATTAACAAAGCTCTCAAACTGTAAAATCAGTGATATTTGTTTCGTCCACGTTTTACATCTTTCTGAATTAACAAAGCTCTCAAACGGAGGATCGCGGAGATTTAGAGGACGAGGAGTTTTACATCTTTCTGAATTAACAAAGCTCTCAAACAAGATGAAATTAAAAGAATACGTGAAAATAGTTTTACATCTTTCTGAATTAACAAAGCTCTCAAACTTCAAGTACAATCTTGCCTTGTTACTCAATGTTTTACATCTTTCTGAATTAACAAAGCTCTCAAACTATTCGACAATACAAATAGATGGTGTGCGTGTTTTACATCTTTCTGAATTAACAAAGCTCTCAAACCTCAAATTGCTTTAAGGCCATCTCCGAGCCTATACTATATTGCGAATATAGTGTTAATTCTTACAGTTCAATTATACATAAATCATCATCAATTATCCAGCCTTTTTCACCTTCCATATGCGGTGATAGTGTTGGTTCTATGACAACCATATAAATCTTATTATACATTGCAAACTGATAAAATTGCATGGTCTCTTCTGTTGAAAAATAGTACTTTAAGTTTGGAATCACAAATATATCGATTCCACATATTTGATTCATGAGTTTTACATATTGAAGCAATTTTTCAAGTAACGAGTCACTTTCCATATCTGTTTCTACTGATATCGCTTTCATTAAGCTTGATAAATCAACTTCAAAATTATATTTTAGATTATATGGTACCGTAGAAATGAGTTTATCAAAATATTCCATCAATTCCTGTTTAAAACGTATGCTTTCTTCTTGTAATAGTGTGTCATTTTGATATGTAAGTTCCTGATACAATTTAGAGATAATTTTACGATCATTGGTATTAATATTAAAAATATTATAAATGCACTCTATCCTCTGTGACATTTTCAGTTCCTTATCCCCATCTGACAAAATAAAATTTCCCGTTTCTCCTTTATATTGTTTCCACAATTCTTCCAGAATATTTCTATACGCCAAATGATTCTCTATTGATAAAACCAGTATCTGATTCTCCATTAAATCAAATTCCAGATTATATAAAGTATTTACTAACTTCATAAAATCACCAGCCTTTCGTCCGTATCCAATACCAGAGACTTATTTTCTCCTACCACATATTCCATCTTTGCAAACTGTTTTTCAGTCACTCTTAATATTTGCACCAGTCCTTCTCCCGGTTTATTCTTCCGGATACTCTCCTGAACAACATCTGCTACTCCTGCATTTTGAACTAATTTGCAATACACCGATTCCTGCATCATAAAAAAACCTGCTTTTAACAAGTACTTTCTAAACTCTCTATAATCCCTGCGCTGTTTTTCAGTTAGTACCGGAAGATCAAACAAAACCATTATTCTCATATACCTATAACTCATCCTTATAGAACTTAATCAATGAAATATCGCCCTCATTTAATGCATCAAAAATACTCCGGCAGTATATTTTCATTGCATTGTTCACGCACTCCTTTCGTCCGGCTATTATCATCTCTTTTTGCAGCATTTTTAATATTTCAACTTTTTCATCATGTTCAAACTTATCTGGATGCATCGTTTTTACAAGATTATCCACTATCGGTCGAAATGGTTCCATTAAATCAGATGCCAAATTAAATTGATTAAAAATATTATCATGAAATAATCCAATCTGCGTAATATACCCATTTAGGGCTGTTTCTCTGGCGCAAGTAGAAAGTAGTAAACTGTAGCCATAATTCAATGCAGCATTTATACTGTTTTCAGCTGTTCTCGTAAAATCCAAGCCAAACAATGCATTAAAATAAACTTTTGCCGCATGACCCTCTCTATTTGTCGCGTCACCAAACTCAATCTGTGTAATATATTCATAAAGCATCTGAGCTTCCGTTCTATCCCACCTTTCAAGATTTTCAGCCTGTTTTCTAATTTTCTCAGTAACTATTTCCGTCCATACCGATTTTTTTATATCCTCTGACCACGCAATCTGTTTCCGCACTTTCATACTCGTGTCATGGCTTCCGTAATATGGAATTAATTCAGAGGAAGGATTTCTTTTTTCATCACAAAATATCACTTTTATTTTCTTTTTCGTCAACTCACAAAGTAATGCTGCAGTAAGAGAAACGGATGTTGTTTCAATCATCAATATAGAAATTTCACTAATATGTACTTTGACAACATCCTGATTTCTCACTATCAGATAGCCCATCTGATAATCTAACTTTGCACTGCTTGAGATGACAACAGTCCGCCAACTCATACTGTATGGAGATTGATTTTCTTTTCATACAATCCTGTTACAGATTGATTAAGCAGATATATTTCTTCATCTCCAATTTTCTTACTTATCAACATTTTTCCACAATGTGCAGATTCGCCCAATAATGTCATATCACATTCACTTCCTAAAACAGCCGCTAACTGTAGTATTTGACACAATACCGCACATTGCTCTTTGATTGATAAATTGCTAAACTTTTCACTGCCTTTTTCCAACTTATCTTCAACAGGATTTGGTCTTTTTGAGAAAATGCCATGTTTAAATTTTTGTATAAGTTCTGAATACAAAACCTCATTCTTTTCTTTTGTAATAATCTCATCTACAGCATCTTTTTCTTTGACCTTTTCCAGCTTTGAAATATATTTTATCCACTCATTTTTTAAGCATAGATTTACTGCATTCCGCACACTTAATCGATTTCCTGTTTTTCCGGTAATATAACAGAAATAACCATTCCTCTTTATCAAAGATCCTATTTTAATCTTTTTAAGCCTTATATCTGCATCAACAAGACCCAATATTTCTTTACAATATTTTTTTAATTCATCCGGATTCTGTTCTATCTTTTGAGCCAAATACACCGGCACCGATTCAATTGTCCGGATTCGTTTCTTCTTTTCAGTATGTTCTACTAAAAAGAAATATGCACCAGTTACCTTCGTAAATCCTCCATATTTTGTAACATCCTGCATTTTATCATCTGATGACTTAAATGGAATATATCCCTCACCTTTAGCCTTTTTAGCGCTGCAAAGAGTCTCATTTGCCAATCCGCCTTTTCCTTCAAAACTATATCGGGTCATCAACGGGGTATTTCTGCTTAACATCCGCTTTACGGTAGTTATTGTTCCTGCCTCTCCATCCTTTCTCTGTGCAATCCATGCCACTTCACCATTACGTTTTACATCCCAGTCAAACATTTTTGACAAATTATAATCTTCTTTATACTTATCATAATCTTTTTTTATAAAGTTAAGCGGATTTTGAGTAAATTTCACATAATATACATTTCCAACTACAATATTAAGATATGCGTCATGAGCATGATGGAAATCATTAACCAGACGACTCTTCGGAATATCATCCCTTGTATGCCTAAATTCAGATACGTTTGACGCCTTTGCATAAACAATCTTACTACCCGGCAAAAGTTGTCGCAGTATATTTGCTACACCTTTTGTTCCCTGGCTGGTTTCTACCAGCTGTCTTGCAATAAATCCCGCTTTTTGTTCATCACTAAATGGACTTCTTCCCATAAGACGATTATATTTTTCTTCTGTAATAAATCCAGATTTTCTAAGCTCCAGCCACATTTTTTTCTGTGATAAAAAGATTTCCTCCTCTATCGGGTAATGATCACTTTTATGTGCATTCTTCTCTTTGCAGACTAAAACCAGATTATTATCAATATTATCGTCTTTCACAAAATGCCTTGGATAAATATGATCTATATCATACAGATTTTTATCGAATAAATCATCCAATTCTATATGCTTTCCAGTATACATACATCTTCCTTTTTGAGTGAGGTAAAGATACATTTTTTTACTTCTGATTTTTCCATCTTCCTCTGCTTTAGCAATCACCTGCATCCAATCAGTAGCTTCATCTTTTACTTTTTTATATAATTCTTCAAATTTATTGCGTCTGCTTGAAGTCCGGGTTTTATGTTCATCCGGTCTTCTTGTCATTTCAACAAATATGCGCTCTGGTTCGCATCCCAATACTTTAACCAACTCTTTAATCACAAGGATTGTCTGCCAGATCATTCTCCTTACCGGAGCAGAAAAATAATATTCATTCAAATCTTCCGCTTCAATCTCAGATAATGTTTTCAGCATTGTATTTTGATACTCTGCCAGGCATTCTTTATAATTATATAAACTGCTATTTATAAGCTCCATTAAATTCAGATTATTGTTCCATAATGCTCTGATAATACTTATTGATTCCCCCGTTGAAGTATCTGCTCCATTAAGTTCTAAAAATTTCTTTGATAAATTACCCCAATCTTTGAATTTAAATCCTAAAATTCTTTTAATCTGCTCTTCCGAAAGTTTATTTCCATATTTTTCTTCTATTCTATCTTTCAGGAATTTTTTAGAATCTCCGTAGACTGTACACCAAAATACTATGTCCTCTATCATTTTCTGAACACTGTCTTTAGAAATATCCTCACCAAATATCGGTTTGAATTTACCATATGTTGTTAATGCATTATTTATTGAAACATCCACTCCTGTAACCTGCTCTTCTGTTTCAATAATTCCTCTTGTATGTAAGTATTTACATAACTGCTTCTTTGTTACTTTTTTCCCTTTTTGAAATACAGCTTTGTATATATCCTGCTTTAACTCAACCGAGATTCTCTCCCCATCAATCTTAATATTATTAATTTCATTAAGAACGCAATAGCTTTGATATTCCAGTGAAGCTTTCGGCAATACCTGTTCTCCGCTAATATATGTGCAACGCCGCACCATCCGTGATATAAATGCTTCTGATGTCGCTTTCATATCTATCTTCTCATCAATATTCCATGGTAAAACCTGTCCATCTTCTCGTCTTACAACCCAACCATTTCCTCCATTTTTGCCACTGTTTTCTGATGTTGGTCCTACATAATACGGTATTTGAAATGTAAAGAGTTTTAATATTCTTTCTGATACCGACAACCCTGTTTCATCCTTTTCCGTTAAAAATGGAAGATAATTTTCTGCATTTGAAAGTATTTTCTTCATTTCTCTTGCATGCACCTGATTTGGAATTACTCCGTTAGATGCTGTCAGCTGTTTCGGCAAAAATGTTTCATTTTCAATAGATGTAAGTATTTTCTGTACATTCTCATCCTCTTTTGGCGCATCCTTCAAAAGTTTCTTAATTTCCTTATATAATTCTTCCGAAGTTCTTTTATTTCCAACTCTTCTTTCCTTATTTTTTGAGTTATAAGATCCTACATATGATGCATAGGAACCATCTGCATCACTATTAAAGAACTTATCATATTCCTTCTTACCGCAATATTTCTTTATAACCTCTTTTAAAAGTTTCAAATCTTCTTTATGCTTTGTATATGACGCAACTCTTGCCTGCGATAAGTAATTATGTCCTTTCATAATACTTGCCAAAGATCCAATATCGAACATTTCTTTCATAGCCATGATTATTTCAAAATAATCTTCACCGATTATATTGGCAATTTCATCTGATTTTTCATCAAAAGAAGATTCTGAAAGACAGATATCAAGTTTAGTCACTTCTTCACTCTGTACATCTGGAAAAACAACACATGCATTGAATTTTAAACCACATAATCCTCTTATTAATTCCTTATATGGCTTGTTCTTTAAATCTACGTGCAATACCCCTGCAAGTTCTTCCGCTTTATGCGTTCTGCTCATATCTCTGCGGGACAAAATTGCTTCTATTTGCTTACAATCTATATCCTGACTCAAATGATATTCTGTTAATTCTGAAAGTAATTCTGTTAATTCAAAATACGCATTATCAATATTACTTTCACCGTTATTTTCACCTAATCCTGCATTTAAGAAATGACCACGGTGTTTAAACATATTCAGCAGTGCTAAAAAAACAAGCCTGACATCATGTTTTTCTGTACTGCTTATTAATTCATTTCTCAAATGATATATGGTTGGATACTCATTAAAATAATCCTTGTCCGTATAATTGCCATCATTAAAAATATTATTTTTATATCTTACCTCAACATCCTTATCTTCCTCATGATATTTACTATTCTCTAATCTTCGAAAGAAACTAGGGTCCACTTCACATATGGCATCATGAAAATAGTCTTTTAAAATGCCAATTCTAACCTGCTCTCTTTGTCTTCTCCTTCTGCTTATTCTGTGTGTACGCCTTTCAACTGCACCAGATGCCTCATTAAATTCACGTATTCCCCATAAATCTTTTCCTTTTGCTTTCAACAATCTGTACTCTGGATCAGTTGCTGCCCAACCCACAGAATTAGTTCCCATATCCAATCCCAAATAATACTTGAATGCTGTCATAAAATTTCCTCCTGATTTTTTATCATTTTTTTGTTGACTAAATTTGTTTACATGCTATAATAAAAGAGAATTAACAAAGCGAGTGCAAATAAGGTTTATCCGGCATCGTCTTTTGACTCTGCATGGTGCAGATTAAATCAAGACCTAATGGTCTTTTTTTATTGCCTTTATAATTTTTCTCTGCAACATTCCTCCGTGTCCCTCTGTTAGATAATTCTATTATGCCAAATTACAAGTCCATAAATCTCCACTTGAATTTCATTTTTTATCGAATCTTTGTTCTATCATTTACTATACTCGTTCGCCAATCGATTAATTTCCTCTCGTATCTGTTCTACCAAGCTATCCGGTGCAACAATCTTCACTCCATCACCCAATGCCATAATCCAATGTACAAAATGCATGCTGGCAGCTACTTTTACCACAACTCGAAAATGTCCATTGTCCACTTTGGTTATTCTTACATCTTTTCCAAAACGATCTATCATAACTCCTGCCAAACTATTTTCGCACAGAATTTCCACATTCCGCTCTTCCCCATTAAACATATTAAACATCTTTTTGTCATATGTTACCATATCAGGTTCTTTGAATTTACATCTGCCTTCACGAACTTTATTTTCTACTTTTATACTAAGCATTTTATCTACACGATAATGCTTAATAATTCCTGCATCTGAATCATATCCAATCAGATAGTAATACTCATCATCCCATGATAACCCCCATGGACTGACTTCATATCTCTTACCATCCCACTTAAGCTCCGCCTCCTTTTTCACATTCCACTGAAAGTACTGAAAAGATATCTTTGAATTCTCAGCTATAGCCGTATGAATTGCATCGACATTTTCCATTATTCCATTGTTCATTGATTTTACACGCCCTGCTACATATACCTGACGCTGCAACATAGTGGCATTATGTTTACTCGTCAAATGTTCTATTTTTTTAATCAACTCATTTGATTTTTCTTCTGTAATAAACTTCGCCGCTGCAACAGAATCTACAAGAAGTTTTAATTCTGCCAATTCAAAATCTCGCTTAACAACCTGATAATGATATGTTTTTCCATACTGCGTCTTTTTTATCTTTATTCCGAATTCATCAAGCCGGGCAATATCATCATACAAACTTTTCCGTTCTGCCGTGACATTATTTGCAGACAGTTTATCTATAATCTCCTGTAATGTAATATCATGATTAGCATCTGTATTGTCCAGAAGAATTTTAGCAAGATACAGTATCTTAAGCTTTTGATTACTCCTAGCTCCGCGTCTTCGCTTTTCAACTAATATTTCCATTTTCTCTGCCATTAAAGCACCCCCTAATATTTAAATTATAACTATTATATTCTATCATTTTTATAATAGCAACATTCCTTTTCTCTAACACCTACAGAAAGTGCCACCAGTGACTTCTTACTAATATCTGACAATCAGAACAAAGAATGTGCCTGCGGCGGTCGCTTGCGACATCTACCTTATACGCCGCAGTGCGCATCCTCGCGGAGCATTTTTCACTTTACAGGAAAACAATTTCCTGTAAAGTAAAAAAGTTCCAACCAGCAACCATATTGTCTGCTGATTGGAACTCTTCCGTTATACGTGTCAGGGTTCGCCTACGTTCACGTTTAGTGGACTAGACGGGAGTCGAACCCGTGTCCAAAAACCAATCCCCTGTCCTTCTACGAGCGTAGTTCATAATTTGACATTCCCTCTGCAATTCCGGTATGAACACCGTAACTGTTTCAGTAGCTTCATCATACGCCCACGGGTTCAAAGCTTTGCCCGTGTCGTTTCTCACATAGTCGAAGCCTGGGTCCTAAAGTGTGAGTGCTCTAGGTCAGACTGCTGCCATTAGGCAGCGTAAGCTAATTTATTATCGTTAGCGTTTAATTTTAAGTTTGGAATTTAACGCATCACCCTGCGGCTCGCTTCTCCAGCTTCATAATCCCTGTCGAAACCTTTACTAGCCCTTATATATTTATTCTATTATAACCTGCCTCCGCTATTCCTGCAAGAGGCAAAGATAGAACCACTGTTTGTATTGCCATTAACTGACAATTTTTATCCGCCTATTAACCAAGATTTCTTACTTTGAAATCCCGCTCTGCTTCACGGCGCATATCTTTCTTTGCAATATCATTCCGCTTATCATAAAGCTTCTTACCTTTTGCAAGCGCAATCTGGACTTTTACCAGACTTCCCTTGAAATATACTTCCACCGGAACAATGGTATAACCTTTTTCCTTAATCTTCTGCTCTAATTTACGAATCTCATTTTTGTGCATCAGAAGCTTCTTCGGACGAAGCGGATCACGGTTAAAAATGTTTCCCTTTTCATATGGGCTGATATGCATACCATATATGATGACTTCCCCATGTTCAATGTGTATGAAAGACTCCTTGATACTGCATTTTCCCATACGGAGTGATTTTACTTCTGTTCCATGCAGGCTGATTCCTGCCTCATAAAGTTCTTCCAAGAAATAATCATGTCTTGCCTTCTTATTATTGGCAATCATCTTAATCGATTCTTTTCCCATTCTTCATTTCTCCTGTTCCTGTTGCCTCTGCCAATTCAAAATCGATGGTTCTTACAATTTCATCCACACCGATTACCCGGATATATACCTTCTGTCCCAGCTTGTAATGGCGGTTTGTTACTTCGCCCACCAGTTCAAAAGTGTCTTCAAAATACTGATAATAATCATCGGTAAGACTGGTTACATGCACAAGCCCTTCCACGGTATTTGGCAATTCTACATACATTCCATAGGATGCCACACCGGAAATAACGCCTTCATAAACTTCTCCGATATGCTCTGCCATATACTGTGCTTTTTTCAGCTTCTCAGTCTCACGCTCTGCCTCATCTGCCCGACGTTCTGTTTCGCTGGAATGTTTGGCTACTTCCGGCAGAATCGTTTCGTAATGCGCCATCCGCTTATGATTCATCCTGCCCCGCAATGTTTCCTTGATGATACGGTGTATCTGTAAATCAGGATAACGGCGAATCGGCGATGTAAAATGACAATAGCAGCTTGCTGCCAGTCCGAAATGTCCGGTGTTCTCTGTGGTATATTTTGCCTGTTTCATGGAACGGAGGGTCAGCCGGCTGATTAATGCTTCCTCCGGTGTTCCTTCGATTTTTCCTAACAGCTTCTGCAATTCCTTCGGGTGAATTTCCTCCTGGCTGATATGCAGTGTATATCCGAAATTTCCAATTAACGTTGCAAGTTTTCGGATTTTTTCTTCGTCCGGTGTCTCATGGGTACGATAGAGAAATGGTATCTCCTGCCAGAAAAATTCCTGCGCCACCGTCTCATTGGCAATCAGCATGAAATCTTCAATTAATTTTGTAGCTGTATTTCTGTCGTATGGCTTGATTTCCAATGGTCTTCCATTTTTATCCAAAAGGATTTTCGTTTCCGGGAAATCAAAATCAATCGAACCGCGTTTCATACGATTTCCTCGAAGCAGTGCTGCCAGTTCTCCCATTTTTTCAAACATCGGAACCAGGTCCCGATACGCTGCAATTGTTTCTTCGTTATGGTCTTCTAAAATTTCTTTTACCGCTGTATAAGTCATTCTGCGGTCAATTTTTACCACAGACTCTACAATTTTATGGTCAATGACCTTGCCCTTCGGGTTAATAGTCATGATGCAGCTCAATGCCAGCCGGTTCTCTCCTGCATTCAGGGAACAGATTCCATTGGACAGCTTATGGGGCAGCATGGGAATCACCCTGTCCACCAGATAAACGCTGGTGCCCCGCTTTAATGCCTCCTTGTCCAACGGATGGCCTTCTTTTACATAATGGCTGACATCCGCAATGTGAACTCCTAGGATATAGCCGCCCTGTCCGTCCCTGCACAGAGTTACCGCGTCGTCCAGGTCCTTGGCGTCCTCTCCGTCAATGGTGACCGTGCGAAGCCCCCGTAAATCCAGACGGCCTGCCAAATCTCCGATCCAGTCTGCCGGCGATGTCAGGTCCCCAATGCCGTAAGGTCCGTCCCAGGTTTCCTCACCCCTTCCAGGGCCAGGCACAGCCACTTCATCCGGGCACCCTTCCACCTCGTCCATGACCTCCGGCGGAAACTCCTCCGGCAGTCCATAGGCTCTCACAATGGACAGTATGTCTGTTCCCGGATCATTGACATGACCCAGAATCTCGGTCACAACTCCCTCCGGCTTATGGTTCGCGTCTCCAAAGTCCTTAACCCGCGCCACCACCTTATGTCCGGTGACAGCTCCCATATCACAGCCCTGGGGAATGAAAATATCCTTGGAAATCTTCTGGTTATCCGGAATGACAAACCCGAAGCCCTTGCTTTTCTGGTAATACCCAACCACCTCTTTGTTGGCATGCTCCAGCACTTTAAGCACAGAACCTTCAGCCCTTCGGCCGTCTCCCCGGTCCTGGGATTCCACCACAATCTGTACCCGGTCCCCGTGAAGAGCCGCTCCTGTCCTGTCCTCAGGGATAAATACATCCTGCCCCATGCCTTCCACAGTCACAAATCCAAAACCCTTGGGATGGCCTGAAAATATGCCGTTAACGGAAAAAACCTCCGGTTTTCCATATTTTCCTTTCTTTGAGATTCCGATTCTGCCCTCTGACACCAGATAATCCAGTACCTGTGCCAGTTCATCTCTCTGTGATTTTGGGATGCCCAGAAGCATGGCCAGCTCCTTTGCCTTCATGGGCACATAGGACCTGTCATTCATCACCTCTTCCAGCATTTTTCCCTTCTGTTCCAATATTTCTTTTTCCATATAACCTCTTTCTTATAAATGTCCTGCCTGTCCGAAAACAGGTCAAAACCCGCCTGAATGAAATAAAACACCCTTATATGAATACAAGGGTGTTTTCGTCACTTATCCTTCTGTTATCTTAATTACCCCATGACCTTAAGTATCACGTTCAGGGCAATGGTAATGAGCATGAATGCAATGGCTCCATACCTGGTAAAGTGCTCCAGCGCACCTTCCATGGAACGGCCTCTGTTCTTACTCCAGTAACTGTCTGTGGAGATTCCGCCAATTGCGCTCCCCAGTCCGTTGGACTTACCTTCCTGCATCAGGATAACCACTGATATTGCAACACCAAGAATTACATATATGATTGACAAAATAACATGTATTACTGACATCCGCCTGCACCTCTTCATTTTCTTATAGTCAAACAAAAATATTTTACCATACTTTGTCCTAAAACACAACCTGTTTTCCTATATTTTTATAGGTAAGACATTGCAGGAGCTTCATTCAGGCATCGCATTTAAACCGCCTGGGAACAAATCATGGAAAGGGCGCCCTCAAAAATAACATCCCCGAATCCGGCAGGTACGATGAAATGCTGTCCCTTTGATACCGGGATGCCGTTTACACTTCCCTCACCGTCCAGGATGCTCACATTTGCAAAGCTGTCCCCAAAATTCTCCGTGTAGCGGCCTGTGGTGTCTATCTTATCCGCGGTATAGTAAGCGCAGGTCACAAGATGTACTTTTCTACCGCTGTCCGTCTCCTTCACAACTGCCGGCAAAGCGTTTTGGTCCTCCCTAAAGGGCGCTTCTATCACATCAATGCTCTCTTTTATATGAAGCTGCCTGGGCTTTCCGTCGGACAGCCTGTCGTAATCGTAGACGCGGTATGTAATATCGCTGCTCTGCTGGGTCTCAAGCACCAGGGTACCGCCCTTTATGGCATGGACGCATCCGGGATTAATCTGGAAAAAGTCTCCCTTACTGACAGGAATTTCCCGTATGAAATCCTTCCAGCGTTTTTCCTCTATCATCTGCTTTACTTCATCCTTATTACCTGCATGGTGCCCAATCACAATGGCGGCATCCGGGTCACAGTCCAGGATATACCAGCATTCGGTCTTGCCCAGGGAGCCGTTCTCATGCTCCGCGGCGTATGCGTTGTCCGGATGGACCTGTATGCTTAAGTCATTCCTGGCATCAATAATCTTTACCAGCAATGGAAATTCCCTATGACAGCCTGCCGCAGCCCCAAACCACTCAGGGTGGCTCTCCCACAGGGAGCTTAAGCTCTGTCCTTTCCATGTTCCGCCTGCAATACGGCAATCCCCGTTCTTATGCGCGCTGATGGCCCAGCACTCACCTGTGCGGCTGCTTGGGATATCGTAACCAAACACATCTTTAAGACGTGTTCCTCCCCAGATGGCCTCCTTGAAAACAGGTTCCATAAATAGTAATTCCCTCATATCTCTCTCCTTATTTTTCCCCCTAGTATAATAATGGTGTAGTCAAGAACGACTACTG
>ENA-OPTX01000894-OPTX01000894.1-human-gut-metagenome-genome-assembly--contig:-NODE-894-length-12930-cov-5.614602_pt1 | contig 12930 bp, 9 predicted proteins | sample MGYA00241465_ERZ501922 | MGnify/ENA primary metagenome ERZ501922 (study PRJEB25962, sample SAMEA2042399) | human gut metagenome | biome: human gut; feature: human-associated habitat; material: faeces...
CTTGTCCACACATAGTACCCTATTAACATTCCCACAAAAAACGCAAAAACATTAACACTTGCTCTTATTGCAGAATTACTATAAATAGAAATACACAGTGCAATCAATACCCAAATTGCAAAACGCCCAAGGAAATTATGAACATCTAATGCTCCATCAATTGCCATAAGCACACTTGGCAGTTCAGCTTGATGAAAATCCAAAAATTTTGAAAAGAGCCCAAAAGCTATCCCAAGGAACAATACAGCTATGGTATTTATAATTTTTCTATTACCAGATATAGGATTTTCCGCACTCCTTATATCATTCAAAAACTTCTTCATAGGCATCTCCCAAATTCAGATTTGTTGCTTACATTATAGTTCATTCATCCCTCCAAGTATAGTGGGATTTTGTAAAGAATTGTGAGAAATCGCTTATCCTCCATACAATTTCTCTCACTATATTTTTGCACGATAAATTTACTGGTCAAAATCCGGGTACAGCTCCAGCTGGGCAAAGTCCTCATCGGTCATCGCACAGAGCTTCGTAAGGGCGCTGTCGGTCAGCTCCCTCAGTTCCGTTTCCTCCGGGGCCAGCTCGCCGCGCATCTCACGCAGGCTGTCGATCAGTCCGGTGCGGCTGCCGGTATTGTAAATGCACATCAGGTTCATTTCCTCAAAAGTAAAGTTTCCCATATCAAATCTCCCTTTCCGCACTCTTTTTGGGCGCTGTCTTTTTGTGTTCTGCCTTGGGCTGGCTTTTCAGCTGCTCCATGACGGACTTTTTCTTTTCCCGTTCCTCCCGATGGGCAGCGGCAGCCAAATCCATGAGGAAAATGGGCTGACCGTTGCGGGCCTGCTGTTCCAGCTCTGCCACCGTAGGCTCTTTTGCGCCATTGTTGATGATACCGTCGATCATGCCGTAATCGTCCTCCACGGCCATCTCCGCATTTTTCAGCGGATTTTCCGGCAGGAATCCGGGGATCTGGGTAAAACCAACACTGTCACAGTAATGACAGGATACCTTACCGTCCTGCTTGATCGCAACGATGTCACTGACACTCATAGAAGGACTGTGAAAATCCGCCGGCTTTTGCAGATTAAACTGCTCATATAGTTTTTCCAGCTGCTCCGGTACCGTGCCAGACTCCCTCAGCGGAGCTGTGTAAATGAGGTCATAATTGCTGCGGTCTATGGAAATGTCATGGGACTTTAACCAATCCAGATTCATAAAGCGCACATTCTGCGGATCGTCACGGCTCACCTGATAGATAGCAAAGCAATCTCTGTTCTGGGATAGAAATGCCTGTTCGCGTTCCTGCTGATGTTCCTGACGCTCCATGACCTTTTCGTGGAACTGAGGGCTTTTCTCCCATTCCTCACGGTCCACGCCAAAAAGACCGCCATGATCCATGATTTCCTGCGGGTCAAACACCATGCTCTCCGTATTGTCCTCATGCAGCACATAGACAGTCAAACCAGCGGCATCCAGTTCCAGCGCCCGTTCTCTGGTAACAGGGAGCATCCCATCATAGGAGTATCCGTATTCCTGCATATCCGGTGTAGAGACCTGCTCATCCGGCGTTGGGTATTCATCCAGCGCCTGCTCCTGTGCTTCCGGCAGCTGGGAAGAAGCAGCCATCTGACTGGCCTCTGCCTGCATCTGTTGGTAGACAGCTTCCTGCAAGGTCTCAATCATGGACAACGGTGCGTATTTTACCGAGTCTCTGCCCAAATCGTTGTCATCACAAATCTGGAGAACTGCCTTCATGCGAGAAATCTCCGGCATATCCAGCTGACCACCATCCAACTCTTTCATGGACGCGGCATCGTAAAGGGTATAGTCCCAGCCGCTGTCACAGGACTGGATATGAAGATAGGTGGCATCGTCAATCAGAAACAAAGCCTCCTGCTGGTTGGCATCCGCCCCCAGCACTTCCATTTCCGGCATTGCCGCAGCCAGTTCCTTTACCGCTTTTTGCACCAGAGGATTATCACGGTAATAGTCGATTGCCTGGATGGTGTCCAGGTCAATGGTCTGGCCGGTCAAAATCGGAAAAGGTCCTTCATAGTCGCTTCCGTCTTTCAGCTCAAAACCAATGCCCTTGATCCCGTTCATTCGTTCTGCCGGAATCTCCTGATAAATGCGGATTGCTTCCTCCAAAGACAAGTTATCGTGGTATTCTCCGAGGTTTGGAAATTCCATGCACTCTGCTACATAGTAAGTCAGATTGCTGGTTGGCTGCTCTATCGGGGCGGTTTCCGGCTCTGCCTTTGCATGAGGGTCGATTCCGCGCTCTTTGCAGATTTCCTTATAGTGGCGCTCAATGTCGGAGATCAAAGTGCCGGAGGTTTTGTTGATGGTCTCCAAACTGGCTCTCAACTCTTTCAGTTCCTTGCCCTGACTCCAACTGGCAATATAGCCAAAGCTATTTTCTCCAGTCTCGATGCCAAAATATTTGCAGACTGCATAGGAGATGCTTTCAGCCTCCACTTCTTCCGTGTGACGATCTTTCCTCTGTTTCTGCAAAAACTGGGAGAGGGTAGAAAAGCCACCGGTAAAATTCAGCCCTTTTTCCTCGGTCAGCATCAAGCGTCCATCTTCCGTCAGTTCCAACGGCTCTGTCAGCAGAACGGAGCCTGCATGGTTTACAACCACTCGTTCTTCCACACAGACCGGATCTCCAGGATCGTAGTCAGAACCGCGCAGATCATAGCAATAAACGCCCTCTGGCAGATTATCGCGAGCAATCCGTCCGTTGGAGAACAGACCAAGTTTATCAAACAGCTCGATCTCCTGATATTGCTCGTCATTGGCAATCTGAATCTTTTTCTGATTGTGGAGCTTGCTGTGGGCAATCTCGTGTACTGTGGCCGAAACCGTCTGCACCTCACTCATGCCCTGACGAATGGCGATTTTCTGATGATCGGCAGAAAAATAGCCGTCCGTATCAGCAGCCATTGCTTCAAAAGTAATCGGCACCGGTGCGCTGCGGCGCAGGGCCTCCATGAATGCCTCATAATTTGGCACATTGCCGGAAAGGGAGGAAGCAAGCTCCGGCAAAGGTTTCCCGTCGGTCTGGCTCACATCAAAGACCTTGACCGGGCGGAACATGGGAATCTCGATTTCTTTTTCCTCTGTGACGATCTTTCCGTCTTTATCCAGAATCGGAGCCTTGGTATCCGGGTCCAGCTTCTGCTCCTCGATTTTCTTCTTATACGGTGTCGGGGCAATGATGGTAATGCCATGCTCGCCCTTTTTTACATGACGCTCAAACTGGTCTTTCCACTTATTGTATCCGGCTACCAAAGTGGCATCCGGCTTCTGCATATAGATGAGCATGGTGTTGTTTACCGAATAGCGGTGAAATCGGGACATGACGGACAGATAGCGCATATACTTTTCGCTTTCAAACAGTTCTTTGATGCCCTGCTCGATGCCATCTGTGATTTCCCTTAGCCGTTCTCGGTTGGTGGGTTTATTCTCAGCCATGATTTTCAATCTCCTTTCCAAGTGTGTGATTTCTGCTGTGTGTTCTGCAATCCATGCCTTTTGTTCTTCTTCACTTTCATAAAGAAAAAGGTCCAGCAGGTACTCTACATAGGTTTTCTTCTGGATTGCTTCCACAAAATGGGGGTGCGGTTCTTCCTCCGGTGTGCTGGGAGAACGGTCGGCTTCCCATTTTTTCAGCAGATAGTAGTAATCGGACAGTACGCGGTAACAGCGCTGTCGATCCTCCCGAAACTTCTGTGCCTCGGTTTTTTGCCGGACATATCTCCTGCGGGGCGGGGCCTGACTGTCATAGATCAGGCCAAAGTCCTGTGCCAGTTTCTCCGCCGCTTCTTTTGGGGAGAGGTTAAAGAGCTTTGCGGTAAAGTCGATCACATCCCCATCTGCACCGCAGCCAAAGCAGTGGAACCGCTGGTCTACCTTCATGCTGGGGTTCTTATCATCGTGAAAGGGACAGCAGGCCATACCATTTCGTTTGACCTCGATCCCATAAAACGCTGCCGCTTCTCTGGTGCTGACCGACTGCTTGACCGCTTCAAATACATTCTCTGCCATGTGCCTTTAACTGCCGGACTTTTTCACAGGGGGCTGGTATCCGGCGGCTTTCGCACGCTCACTGGCAGCTTTGCGACGCTCGGCGCTGTATGGCTCCCGGACTGATACACACCGCTTGGGAACGGTAAAGTTATGGGCATCCTTTCGGGTGATCTGGTCGGGGTGCTTTTTTGCCAGCAGTTCCAGCTTCTCCATCAGACGGGGATCGTGGGTGTAGACCTCAGCCATTGGTTCTGCCTGGTTATAGAGGAGAATGGTTTCCCGTTCCACTAAAGAGAGCTTCATCGGCTGCCTCCTTTCCGCTGGTCAAATTCCAGCTTGAAGTTGGCATACTGTCCATCGTCCTCCAAAACCACAGTGGCATCGTAGGTCTTGCCGGTTTTCTCCGAATATAGCCCCATCACACGGACACAGCCATCGTTCAGCAGCGCAGACACCACAGCTTTGGTCGTCTGTTTTTTCTTGGCAGCCCACCATTTGTTGTTTTTCCAGATTGCAAATTTGCAAGAATCATTCTGACAGAAGAAGCCTTTTTGCAGTTCTGCAACTTCACCGCCGCAGCGAGGGCATTTGCCCACCACCTCACGGGGCGGAGTGAACAGATACTCAGTTCCCTTGATGACCTGATAAGTCCCCACCAGATCTTTCAGCATGGTGCTAATCCCGTCTAAAAACTCCTCCGGGGCAAGCTGCCCGCGCTCGATCTCGCCCAGGCGGTACTCCCACTCGGCAGTCAGAAGCGGCGATTGCAGTTGTTCCGGCAGCACTGTGATCAGGGAAACTGCATCGTGGGAAGGGAGAAGCTGCACCGTTTTCCTGCTCTTTTTTCGTTCCAGAAAACCGGCAGATACCAGCTTTTCCAAAATACCGGCACGGGTGGCCGGTGTCCCCAGACCTTTTCGCTCGGCGTCCTCCGGCATATTCTCTTTTCCGGCAGTCTCCATTGCGGACAACAAGGTATCCTCCGTAAAGTGCTGAGGCGGACTGCTTTTGCCTTCTTTGACGATTGCCGCAGCAACCGAAAGGGTCTGTCCTTCGGTCAGCTCCGGCAGGGCTTTCTCTGCGCCCTCTTTTTTCGGCTCTGCATCCTTCATTTTGGCACGGTAAGCGTCCTCCAATGCTTTCCATCCGGGATGCTTCACCGTTTTTCCTTTTGTGGTAAACTCCCCACCGGCACACGCTGCAATCACAACGGTTTCCGAATAGATATGGGGTTTGGCTACGGCGCACATCAGACGCAGGGCCACCAGCTCCAGCACCGCTTTTTCTCCCGCAGGAAGGGCAGAAAGGTCTGCATCCTTGAGATTTCTGGTAGGGATTACTGCGTGATGGTCGGTTACTTTCTTATCGTTGATGACCGTATGCGGATCACAGGTAATGGCGATCCCTTTGCGAAACGGCATAGCACTGGCAACCAGATTCACCAGCACCGGCAGGCTGTCTGCCATATCACCAGTCAGATAGCGGCTGTCAGTACGGGGATAGGTGCAGAGCTTCTTTTCATACAGGCTTTGTAGATAGTCCAGGGTCTGCTGGGCTGTAAATCCAAGCAGGCGGTTGGCATCTCTTTGCAGGGTAGTCAGGTCATAGAGGGCAGGCGGCTTTTCGGACTTTTCCTTGCACTCCACCTTTTTGATTGTGACATTTGCACCCTGACAGGCTTCTTTCAGCTGCTCGGCAGCGGCCTTATTCGCCATGCGCTCCCCGGATACGGTAAGACCGGGCAGCTCCAGCGCCACGGTATAAAAGGGAATCGGCTGAAAGGTGTCGATCTCAGCTTCTCGCTGGACAATAAGCGCCAGTGTTGGGGACATCACGCGCCCGATGTTGAGGGTACGGTGATACAGCACGGAAAAAAGCCTTGTCGCATTGATTCCCACCAGCCAGTCGGCCTTGGCACGGCAGAGGGCAGCATCTCGAAGTCCGTCATAGTCCGCACCGGGGCGCAGGTTTGCAAAGCCTTCCCTTATGGCGGAGTCTTCCATCGAAGAAATCCAGAGCCTTTTCATCGGCTTCTTGCAACCTGCCAGCTCATAGACGCTACGGAAGATCATCTCGCCCTCGCGTCCGGCATCACAGGCATTTACCACTTCCGTCACATCCGGGGCATTCATCAGCTTTTTGAGAATATCAAACTGCTTTTTCTTATCTTTTCCCACCATCATCTGCCAATGTTCCGGCAGGATAGGCAGATCATCATATCGCCACTTGGCATACTTTGGGTCATAGCTATCTGCATCCGCAAGACCGGCCAGGTGGCCCACGCACCAGCTGACACGCCAGCCGTTGCCCTCCAGATACCCGTCCTTACGGACGGTTGCACCGATCACCGCCGCCAAACTCTGGGCAACTGATGGTTTTTCAGCAATCACCAGCTTCATATTCTTCAACCTCCCATTCTTCCCGCACAGGCGTGTGCAGTTTTTTCTCTATGCTGTTTTCCTCATCCAGAAGCAGGTTATAGCCAAACCGGTAGTCATAGCGGTACAGTTTCCCCAGCAGGTCATTGATGATGATGCGGCAAGCCAAAATGACACGGGTTTTATCCACCTGCATCAGCTGGTAGCGTTGATAATTGCTGTAATATTCTTCATGGCGGTGGGTATTGCGGACAGCATCTTCAAGCAAACTTTCTACTGCATCCTGACAACCATCCTCTTTTTCACCCTCCATACAGTTCAGAAGTTCCATTACCATAGGAAAGCTCTGTTCATCCATAGGAGCTTCTGCTGCAAGAAAACCGATCAGGGCAGATAAGAGCAGACGGGCTGCTGTCTGTTCCTGGTGTGTCAAAACAGCCATCGTTTTCTCCGCATTTGGCAGAATCTTATCTTCCACAAAATCTGCCGCATCGCCGGAACAGAGCTGACGAATGGAATCTATGGATAATGAAACTGTCATGGCATTCTGGGAGAAATCAAAGAAATCTTCCTGCTTCGGTTTTCTCCGAAGTTTGTTTAACATGGTAGAAAGAATGTCGCCGCCAAAATACACGGCGATCACCAGCAGGTCAAAAACAACAATCAGCTTGATAAATATAATCAGAACACTCATTTTTTTCGTTTCCTTTCTTTGATCCAGCGTTCCATCTCACGATGGCAGACGCCTACGCAGGGACTTCCATAATTCCCGCAGCCATAACAGGGGTGGCTTTTGGGTAAAGAGAGAGGACGGGAAGTTTCCTTCCCGCCTGCGTGTCATCATGCGTTCATAGGGACTGTCTGTGAATCGGGTCATTTCACGCTGTCCTCGTCATCTTCTTCTGTGCTGCCCCCGTCAGCATCCGGCTCGTCCGACTCCTCATCCTCGGTTTCCCATTCCTCGGAATCTTCCTCGCCATAATCATAATCGTCCAGACTGTCATTGCCCTTGGTCTTAGGCTTGTTCTTAACGAGCTTCAAGTAGGCAAATACGCCACCGCCTCCCAGCAGAGCCAGCAAAAGGACTATCGCAGCCGGGTTCAATCCGGCAGGCTTCTCTTTTTCCGGCTCCGATGTTTCTGCCGGAGGTTCCGGTGCTTTGCCCGTACATTTACTCTTATCAGTTGCGCAGACCGGGCAGGCCGTATTGACCGCCCCTGCTTCACATTTTGTTGAACAGCTGCATACCGCAGGCATCTCCTCTTTGACATTTTCATCTTCCATCAGTGCCATCAAATCCGCTTCATCCACCTGGTTCAGAAAGTGAACAGCAGTCTTTTTATCCTCATTAGCCCTGTCGATCAAAATGTAAAAATAGTTGCCAGCCTTGGTGGTAACGGTAATGAGCTGCTTATTGCCACCAAAATCATCCACCAGAGCGGCATTGCCATCTGGTGTAAGTGCCGGTGCCGGTTCTGTTTCTTCCACAATCACATTGCTGTCATTGGTAGAATCCTCTGCCGGTGCCGCCGGAGCCTGTTCTGACCCCTGTGCGAAAGCAGGGATCGTAAAGCCAAATGCCACAACCATTGTCAGGCAAAGGGCGGAAAGTGTTTTGCAAATTCTTTTATTCTTCATAAGCGGTAGCCTCCTGATTATTTGATTCCGACAGTGCTGTATCTCTGCCGTGGTTCATTCCACCGGAAAGCATAGCGTTCAGCTGTGCTGGAGTCATGCGTAGCGCACGAACCATCTGAACGATTTCCAGATTCTCTGCCTCCGTTTTCTGTGCTTCCAGGGTCTTGAGCTTTTCCTGATATTCCGCAATCTTCTCACGGGTTTTCTCAATTTCCTGGTCGATACGTTCAATTTTGTTTTTTGCCATAACCGTTCACTCCTTTCCACAAAGTCTGTTACCAGTTCATCAGGCCGTAGCCCTTAATACTTTGATAATTCAGGTCATAACTTTTGATCTTGCAGGCATCGCCGGAATTTCCCTCCACCGTATAAACACGGCCGCCATCCGTACCGATCACGATACCCACATGGTCTGCTGTCCCATCCAAATCCCAATCAAAGAAAATTGCATCTCCGGGAGCCAGATTGTTATAGCCTCTTGCACCCCATTGTCCATGAGACTGGAACCACGGAACGCCCTGCCACTCACAGCCTGCAAAGCGCGGTTCACTTTTTCCAGCCTGGTTATAACACCAGGATACAAAGCAGGCGCACCACTCCACGCGGCTGTCAAAGCCATACCAGCTCCAATAAGGATAGCCGCCCACATTGCCGACCTGACGCTTGGCCAGCTCCACCAGCTGAGGATTGCCGGGGCGGGTACCGTTAATGAACTGCACACCGGACAGATCTTCCGAGCCGCTGGTATCAGGGGAACCGCCGCCAAACAACAGCGGCTTATTGCCCATGGTCTGTCGGTAGACCTGATACATTTCCATCTGCTCCGGGGTCAGAATCTCCGACGCCACAGCGGAAATGGGCTTGCTGGTGAGTTTCACATTCAAAATGTAATACTCATAGGGGACTTCTTCTGAGGTGGTCTCGCCGGTCTCCGGGTCGGTGGAGGTCTCCGTGCGGTAGCGAATCTCCACTTCCTCAGTAAGCGTCAGCTGATACTGTGCTGCAAACACACGCGCCAGCTCTGCCTGAGCGCTCTGCCGGGTGTAGCCTTGCAAAACGGCAGACAGAAATGCTGCCAGCTCATGAGGGTCATGACCGATCATACCAAGGTCATAGCGATACTCGTCATACCCTGGGTGGCTGCTTTCTATGTTGTCGATTTCCTCCTGCAACTGGGCTTCTCTGGCTGCATAATCTGCCTCCACCGCCAGCATTTCCGGGTCATCCGACGGATAGGTGGTGCCGGAGAGAACGGAACCGATGCTCTGCGCCATCATGGAGCAGGAGGACATGGTATTCATCAGCATACAGGTAATGAGGAACAAAACCCCTGCCATCAGGAAACCCTTCTTGTGGCGCATGACGAATGCCCCTGCCTGCTGTACCTTTTCTTTTACCGTCCTTGCGGCTTTTCCGGTTTTGGATGCAGCCTGGGCGGTATTTCCGGCAGTCTGACCGGCGTGTTTGGCGGCGGCATACTGCTTTTTGATGGCCTGTTTTTGCTGCCAGCGGGAAAGAGGGTTGCTGGCAAACTGGGGATTTTCCTGCAAAGATTTCTGGTACAGAACATTTACATTTGCCTTTTCCAGTTGACGCTCTGCCTGGGCTGCTTTGCGGTACGGCTTCAGCTTGTGGCTGCGATAGCCCTCCCGCACCAGATAAGCGCCGGTCTCCACCGCTTCCTCGGACTTGTGGGCGCTTTCCACGCCCACATTGTCCTGCTCTGTTTCCCGGATCTCTTTGTGGAGCTTGCCTGCGACCAGATGGACGGGAGCTTCCCTGACTCCTTGAAAAACTTTGGAAGGTGGCTTTTTCTTGTCCTCAAAGGTCAGCTTCGAGGTCTTTTTTCCGGTATCCGGGTCAATGACCGTCTGCCTGACCTTTTTCTTTGGGATATTGGCCTGCGCCTTATCTGCTCTGGCCGCAGCTTTCTCCGCTTTACGGATCGGCTTTTCCAGTGCAGGATCAGACCGTTCCTCATCAGTAAAGCGCAGGCGCGGCTCTTTATTCAAACCATTCTCCCAGCATGAGGGAGGACATCATGTAGTGCAGCTCTGCATAAATGGCCATTCCCACAGGATCGTTGAACATACAGCCGGACAGGTAGGCATAAAACTGTGCCACCACATCGGACAGGATCTTCGCCTCTGTTCCTTCCAGAATCAGGCCGCCCATACCTTCTTTAGCACGAATGGCGCTCCAGACCTCTGCCAGACGGAGAAGCCCCACCTGACCGGTCTCATTCAGTTCGGCTGCCTGATCTGCCGCCGTGCGGCACTCACTTACCGCATCGGCCATGACCGTAAGCAGCTGGCTGCGCTGGGCATTTACCGCCCTGTCAAAAAACATCAGCGGGTTTTTATTCAAAATGTTGGGGTTCATAATCATTCATCCTCCTTTTTTAATTCTTGAGGTTTGGTGGTCATAATGCGGTAAAGTTCGGTGTTCTTCGGGAAGTGGTCTACAAACGGCAGGATCGTGGAGCCATAGAACAGCAGGCCCTCGCCCTCACCGGAGTGGGTCACATAGCTAAGCTGGTGCGTGGAAATCCCCAGTTGCTTCGCCAAAATCTGACGGTCTCCGCCTGCCTGGTTAAGCATATACACGAAGTCCGAGTTTTCAAAGATGTTCTCTACCTCGCGGCTGCTCAAAAGGTCTTTGACATTCTGGGTGATACCTGTCGGAATACCGCCCCATTTTCTGAATCGCTTCCAGATTTCCACCGTATAGGCGGCGGTCTGCTCCTCCTTCAAAAGCAGGTGCATCTCGTCGATGTAGTAACGGGTGGACTTGTGGGCGGCACGGTTGATGGTAACGCGGTTCCACACCTGATCCTGAACCACCAGCATACCGATTTTTTTAAGCTGCTTGCCCAGTTCCTTGATGTCATAGCAGACAATCCGGTTATCAATGTCCACATTGCTCTGATGATTGAACACATTCAAAGAACCCGTTACATAGATTTCCAATGCCGTTGCAATGTACTGAGCTTCTTTTTCTTCCTGCTCCCGCAGCAAGTTATAAAGGTCCTCCAAAATCGGCATATTCTCCGGCTTTGGGTCATTGAGATATTCGTTGTAAACCAGCCGTACACAACGGTCAATAATGGTTTTCTGCACCGGCTGCAAGCCCTCCTTACCGCCCACGATCAGCTCACACAAGCTGAGGATAAAGTCAGACTTGAGTGACAGCGGGCTTTCATCATCCGAATAGTCCAGATTCAGATCCATCGGATTGATATAGTTGGTTGAAGTAGGTGAGATCTTGATGACCTGCCCATGCAGACGCTCAACAAGAGGTGCGTACTCCGCTTCCGGGTCACAGATGATAACATCATCGCTGGTAAGCAAAAAGCAGTTGGCAATTTCTCGTTTTGCGCTGAAGGACTTACCGGAACCCGGCGTACCCAGAATCAGGCCGTTGGGGTTTTTCAGCAGCTTTCTGTCCACCATGATGAGGTTGTTGGACAGAGCATTGATGCCGTAGTACAGGGCTTCTTTCCCGTTCTGGAACAGTTCCTGCGTAGTAAAGGGCACAAAGATAGCTGTGGAACTGGTGGTCAGTCCTCGCTGAATCTCAATCTGATTGAGACCCAGAGGCAGACAGCTCATCAGCCCTTCTTCCTGCTGGAAGTCCAGCCTGGTCAGCTGACAGTTATACTTCTGGGCAATAGAGCCTGCCTGAAAGATGTTGTTGCCAAGCTGACGGGGATTGTCCGCTGTGTTCAGCACCAGAAAGGTCAAAAGGAACATTCTCTCGTTGCGGCTCTGCAAATCCTGCAAGAGTTTTTTCGCTTCACTGCCGTAGATAGCAAGGTCAGATGGAATGATGTCCATGTCGTATCCGGCACGGACTGCTTTTTTCTGTTCCTCGATCTTGCTGCGGTCCAGGTCGGTAATCTTTCGCTTTACCGTTTTGATGGCTTTCACCTGATCCACCGACTGAATGTGCATACTCACAATGAGCGAGCTTTCCATATCCAGAAAATCAGCCAGCAAACGGTCATTCAGTTCCGGTGCGAGAATCTGCAAAAAAGAAACAGTCCCGTATTTCTTACCCATACGGAACTGCTTGCCGGTGCGGAACTCAAAGGAGCTTGGTGCAATAAAATCCTTTGTGGACAGACCGGAAGGAGCCAGCCAGTCCCATTCAAACTGAAACGGGAGTTGTTCATCCATGTGGAATACCGCATGAAGCTGAAAAAGCCTTTCTTTACCATCCAGCGTTCTGGCAGCTACACCAAGACGCTTGAAGTTATTAAGTATATCGGTCTCAATACGCTCCAGACGGGGCTTGGCGGCTTTGATGCTGTCCGCGTCGATACCAAAGGTCAGGTATTTGGTCTTGATGAGACCGTTGTTACCTCTGGCCAGCTGATTTTGCAGCATTGTGGTGTATTCCTCGCGGATACTGTCAAAGGCGTCCCTCTGGGGCGGGATGGAAATGGAGTTAGCAAAGGTCTCCTCCGATGCCGCAAGGTTCAAAAAAGACAGCTGGAAATGAATCGAGCTGTCAAAATAATTGAGGAAATCACACCACCCCTCAAAGATTGCCGTCTTATCTTCGTTTTGGGAGAGCTGATAGTTGATGTCCTGAAACTGGATGGTCTTTGTGTAGTGGCTGTCCGATATGCGGCAGATTCCGTCCGGCCACATCCGTTCATAAGGGATACTGTCCTGCGCAGATTTTCCTTTTTTGTCCGTGCGGTTAGCGCGGGCAATGGCCGCTTCGATCTGCTTCTTATCGGTGCGGGACAGTTTTTTCTTTGTCTTTACCGGCTGCACAGTTTTTTCTTCGGTTTTTCCGAACATCCGATGCAGCCATTTTTTTATTGCGGTGAACAATGTCATACACCTCCTTATCGAGCATTTCCTGCCGCTTTAAT
>ENA-OPTX01000898-OPTX01000898.1-human-gut-metagenome-genome-assembly--contig:-NODE-898-length-12858-cov-3.857143_pt1 | contig 12858 bp, 9 predicted proteins | sample MGYA00241465_ERZ501922 | MGnify/ENA primary metagenome ERZ501922 (study PRJEB25962, sample SAMEA2042399) | human gut metagenome | biome: human gut; feature: human-associated habitat; material: faeces...
GCGGCCCTCGTGGTCGCCCGCGGGCGGGGACAAGCCCCGCCCCTACATACTGGTGCGGCGTACGCCCCGCTTTCGGGGCCCCTACACGAACCCAGCGAAGCGGTTCGCGTGGGGAAAAGGAGGCCCAGCGGCGGGAATGAGCTTTCGGGCCTGCCCGGAAGCGAATGATCCAAAGCTTGGGCCGACGCTGTCACGCTGCGGGTTGGGCGCATGGCCGGGTCGCTAAGCGGCCATTCCGCGAAAAATGCCGCTGGGCTTCGCCCAGCCTGTTTTTTCGCCTCCATGTCCTCTTAGCTCCCCTATACGCCTACCCTCCGCGCTTCTACTTATACATATCCAAAATCGGGCCGACCTGGTCGGGGGTGAGGCGGCCATAGACGTCATTATTGATCATCATGACCGGGGCCAGACCGCAGGCGCCCACGCAGCGGCAGGAGTCCAGGGAGAACTTGCCGTCCGGGGTGATGGCGCCGGGGACAATGCCCAGCTTCTGTTCCACGGCGTTGAGCACGGCGGCCGCGCCCTTGACATAGCAGGCGGTGCCGAGACAGACGGAGATCTGATACTTTCCCTTGGGGTTCATGGAGAACTGGGCGTAGAACGAGGCAACCCCGTACACCTCGGACAGGGGGATGTCCAATCCTTCGGCCACCATGATCTGAACCTCCTCGGGCAGATAGCCGAAGATTTCCTGAGCGGCTTGGAGCACCGGCATGGTGGCACCTGGCTGTCCCCTGTGCTCGGCGATCACCTGCCGCAGGCGCTCCTCCTGTTCCGGGCTTCCGCGGTAGGGGACGACGGTTTTGCAGTTTGGCATGGATGCGTCCTTCCTTTCTGAAACTGGTTAGTTTAGTTTCGCTTTTTCTATTATATCGCCAAATCATTTCTTGTAAAGACTGTCCAAAATGGCGAAATATGAACTATTAAGTTCAAAAATTAGCCCAAGAAAAAATGAAGGGTAGAAAAAAACCGCTCCGTTGGGCAGGGCGGGCGTATCGGAGTGGCGTCGAATACAGACCATGCACAGGAAAGCGGTTCTTTATTGTTAAATCTTTAACGAAAACGAGTATAACACATCTAACTATGTTTGTAAAGAGAAAAATTTACCTTGTACCCTGCAGCCAATAGAGAACGGCGGCAGCCGTCCGCTCCGGCAGCTCCATGGTGTGCTCCGCCTCCCAGACCTGATCCAGGTAGTGGGCGTCAGAGTTGGTGATGAGCCGAAGCCCGGCCAGATCCGGGCGGAGGCGGAACTCCGGCGGGCATTGGCGGGATACTTCCGCCAGCGGGAATCCCAGCTCCGGCATCCACAGGCCAAGCACCCCCAGAAGAGAGAAGGAGGGGCGGTCGATGTGTGCAGGAAAGGCAGCTCCACCAAAGGCGGCGGCCAGCCGGGATACCTCCTCCAGGCCGATGTCGGTGTGTCCGGCGAGGAAGCGGGGGTCCTCTCCCAACACCAGATTTCCCGCGTCCATATAGATTTGATGGCCAAAGACGGCGGGGTGATTGGACAACGGGGGCAGGCGGCGGGATACATACGCCTCGAACTCCTCCCCGTGATGGGGGGTGGGGAAGAGACAGACTACGTGGATCTCCTCCCGGGTGCACAGCTCCATCCCCGCCAGAGCCAGCAGGTCCCGCTCCTCCGCCGCCCGGCAGAAGGCGGCGCAGTTGCCGCAGGTGTTGTGGTCGGTAAGGGCCACAATATCCAGCCCCGCCAGCGCGCACATGGCCGCCAGGTTGGCGGGGGTCATGTCCTCACTGCCGCAGGGCGACAGGCAGGAATGGAGGTGGAGATCGTAGTAATACTTCATGTAGAACTCCTTTTCGAGATAACGGGAAGGCGTCGTGCCTGTCGCCCGAAACGCGCCGGAAGGCGCGCCCGAGCGTTTTCGCCGGAGCGAAAACCTCGCCGCAGGGCGGATTCACTCCGCCCGAGGGAGAAAAAAGGGGCCCCCGCCCGGCTGAGCCGGGTGGGGTGACAGGCAGGAGTGAAGGTGGAGATCGTAGTAATACTTCATGTAAAACTCCTTTTCAGGATAACAAAACGGCATCGTGCCTATCGCCCGAAGCGCGCCACAAGGCGCGCCACAAGGCGCGCCCGAGGGGTTTCGCGGGGGCGAAAACCTCGCCGCAGGGCGGATTCACTCCGCCCGAGGAAGCAAAAGGAGGGTCCCCGCCCGGCGTTGCCGGATGGGGCGACAGGCAGGAGTGTAGGTGAAAATCGTGGAAATACTTTGTGTAGAATTTGTTTTTAAAATAACAAAATAATATCAAGTAAAGAGGCCTTATCCGGCAGCCAGCGCCCCGGACAAACGGGCGGCGGTGTCAAAGGTATCCTGTCCGGCCCCCAGCAGATTGACGCCCTTCTCCTGAGCACGGCGGAGCAGGTCGCCGTCGGGGGCGACCCCCTCGGTGAGAATGACGCAGGAGACCTCAGCCATGAGGGCCACGGCGGCCACATTCTGGTTGGACATGATCGTGAGCCAGGCGGCGTCCTGTCCGGCCCGGCCCAGCACCCAGCTCAGCAGGTCTCCGGCGTAGCCGCCGGAAACCGGGCGGTCGGGCTGGGCCAGATGGAAGGGGGTCAGGGAGAGGGCTTCGGTCAGTTCGCGTACCGTCATAAAAAACTCCTCCTTGTTGTATAAAGAGGCCGCCGTGAGACGCAGGGCGCTTCACGGCGGCGGTAGGGTCTATTCGGACGGCTCCTGGCGGCGGCGGAAGGGCGGGGGCAGGTAGTCGTCCGCCTCCTCCTTGCTGCCCGCCATGGAGCGCATGCGCTCCCGCACCTTGAAAATGCAGTCGTCCTCCGAGGCGCGGCCCAGCACCACGTCCTCCGCGAAGGCCCGGCAGGAGGGCGCTCCGCAGGAGCCGCAGTGGAGGCCGGGCAGGTGGGACTCCAGCTCCTGGATACGCAACTGTTTGCTGATGGCCATCTCCCGGTCCTGGTCCAGCACGAAGGCAGGTAAGTACTGTAGCTCCTTGTCCCTCCGCACAATATCCCGCGCCTCTCCATGAAAGAGGAAACGGTTGCGGGAGACCGGCAGACCCTTGAGCAGGCCCTTGATGCGAAGCTTGGCCGCGTAGGGATTCTCCACATTGAAGCAGCCCCCTACGCACCCCTGGGTGCAGGCTGACAGCTCCAGAAAATCGGCCTCCGGCAGACGGCCGTCTTCGATCTCCTCCAGCATGCGGATGACGTTCTGAATACCGTCCACCGCCACGCAGCGCTCCCCCAGGCGGGCGGCGCTCTCGCCGCCGCAGGAGGCCCAGCCCAGGCCCAGGATACCGGCGGAGGCCATGGGGGTGATCTTCTCCAGCTCCCGCATGGGATTGAGCAGGCGCAGGTAGATGTCCCGGATGGCGAAGGCCCCGTCCAGCACCGGGCGGCTGAGCCCCTCGGAGACCCGGGCGGCCGTCACCTTGGAGGAGCAGGGCACGATGGCGAATACGCCGATGGCCTCCGGCGGCAGGCCGGTCTCCTCGGCCGCCTCCCGCCGGGCCAGAATGGCGGCCAGCTCCATGGGCAGAATGGTACAGGCCACATGGCCCATGAGCTTGGGGAAGCGCATGCGGATGAGGCGGAGCACCGTGGGACAGGAGGAGGAGATCTGGGGCGTCACCTTGGACGGGCCGCCGCTGATGCTCTGCCGCTCAAAGTCGGAGATCATCTCGGCGGCCTTAGCCACCTCATAGACCTTGTGAAAGCCGATCTTCAACAGGCCGTTGAGCACAATATCCACGCTGTCCAGGTGCTGGAACTGCCCATACAGGGCGGGCTCCGGCAGGGCCACGCAGTATTGGTACTGCTTCAGAATGTCCAGACTGTCGCCCACCGACTTGATGGCCTTGTGGGGACAGATGCGGATACAGCTTCCGCAGTCGATGCACCGGTCGGGCAGAATGGTGGCCTTGCGGCCGCGGACCCGGATGGCCTCGGTGGGGCAGCACTTGATGCAGGTGGTGCAGCCCCGGCAGCGCTTCAGCTCCAGGACCACCGAATGTCTCATGGACATGGAGCCGCGTCACCTCGCTTTTCCAAGCTCATCGCGCTCAGGAAACCTTGATTTTAACCGTAACGGTGGTACCCTTGCCCACCTCGGTGTCAATGGTCATCTCGTCGGAGTAGCGCTTCATATTGGGCAGGCCCATGCCAGCGCCGAAGCCCAGCTCCCGGGCGGTCTGCCCGGCGGTGGAGTAGCCCTCCTGCATGGCCTGCTCCACGTCCGGGATGCCCGGCCCGGTATCGGTTATGCGGATAACAATCTGATTGGCGTCCACCTCCACCTCGGCCTGGCCGCCGTCGGCGTGGATCACCATATTGATCTCGCCCTCATACATGCAGATGGACGCACGGCGGATCACGTCCTGGGGCAGTCCCAGCTTCTTCAGCGTCAGCTTCATTTTGCTGGAAGCCTCGCCGGCCTCGATCAGATCGCCGCCCTCCACAGGGTAAACCAGTCTAATTGTCTCCATCACAATTCCCTCGCAATCCATTGGAATATAACAGGCCGCACGCCTCGTACATACGCTTGGGGCAGGTCATAACTACAATGTCACGCTCCTCCGCCAGAGACAGAATGTCCGGCCCCGGCACCTTACCCCGCACAAAGACAATACATTTCATCTCCACCATATCTGCGGTGCGCACCACCTGGGGGTTGACCAGGCCGGTGAGCAGCAGCGCCTGGTTCTTGACAAAGGCCAGCACATCGCTCATGAAGTCGCTGCCGCAGGCGGAAAAAACCTCCCGGTCCAGATGCTCCTCCCCCCACAGCACCTCGGCGTGCAGAATCGTCTTGATATCAGACAGCCTCATTGGCCACTCCTCCTCCCGGAAGGGAAAACTAAACTGTAAGTTCAATGGTATTGTACCACAAACCGGCGCAAAGTGCAAAGGGTTCGTTGAAATATTCACAAAGTTTTGAGATTGAACGGCTTGGTTTTGGTCAATCCGTGCAGTTGACAGTTGGATAGGACATCCGATATAATATACTTTAACGGAGTAAAGCGATAACCCGGTGCGAAGCCCCGTTCTATTTCAAATTGGAATATCGAGGAGGCCATCTGTCATGGGAAACGAACGTGTTTACAACTTTTCCGCCGGCCCTTCCATGCTGCCGCTGGAGGTATTGGAGCGGGCAGGAGCCGAGATCACAAACTACCAGGGCTCCGGCATGTCCGTCATGGAGATGAGTCACCGCTCCAAGGTGTTCCAGAAGATCTTTGACGACACCAAGGCCAAGCTGCGCGCCCTGCTCAACGTGCCGGAGGGGTACCAGATCCTCTTTCTCCAGGGCGGCGCCTCCACCCAGTTCTCCATGGCGCCCCTGAACCTCATCGGGGCCATCGGCAAGGCCGACTACGCCGTGACCGGCAACTTCTCCAACATCGCCTACAAGGAGGCGCAGAAGTACGGCCAGATCCATCTGGCCGCATCCTCCGCCGACAAAAACCACACCTACATTCCCCAGCAGAGTCAACTGGAGCTGGACCCTGAGGCCAGCTATTTCTATTACTGCGCCAACAACACCATCTACGGCACCGAGTGGCAGTATATACCCGAGACGGGCGGCGTGCCCATCGTGTGCGACATGTCCTCCGACATCCTCTCCCGCCCGGTGGACGTGTCCAAGTACGGCGTCATCTTCGCCGGGGCGCAGAAGAACATGGCCCCTGCTGGCCTGACGGTGGTGATCATCAAGGAGGAGCTGGCCGGGCATGAGCTGCCCTTCACCCCCCTGATGATGAACTACAAGACCATGATTGACAAGGACTCCATGTACAACACCCCGCCCTGCTGGTGCATCTATATGCTGGGGCTGGTCCTGGACTGGCTGGAGGAGCAGGGGGGCATACCCGGCATGGAGGCCATCAAGCACAAAAAGGCGCAGATGCTCTATGACGTGATCGACTCCTCCCGGCTCTTCACCTGCGCCGTGGAGCCCGGCTCCCGCTCCGATATGAACGTGGTGTTCCGTACCGGCAGCGACGAGCTGGACGCCAAGTTTGTGCAGGAGAGCGTGGCCGCCGGTTTCACCAACCTGAAGGGCCACCGCTCCGTGGGCGGCATGCGGGCAAGCATCTATAACGCCATGCCCACCGAGGGCGTGGAAAAGCTGTGCGACTTCATCAAGGCCTTTGACAGGGCGAATTGAGCCCGCTGCCCGCCCACGGAACCAAGTGTTTTGCCAAAGGCAAAACCTTGATGCCGGGCGGATTCCCTCCGTCCGGGGAAGTAAAATCAGGGGCTCCCATGGAAGGCGTGTAGTTTCATCCGGGCATTTGATAAAAACAATGAAGGGGAGAGGGCTATATGTATCGCATCAAGACACTGAATAAGATTTCCCCCGCCGGGCTGTCCGTACTGGACCAGACCCGCTACACCATCAGCACCGATGTGGAAAACGAGGACGGTATTTTGGTCCGCTCGGCGGACATGCACGACTATGCATTCCCCGATGCCCTGCGGGCCGTGGCCCGGGCGGGCGCGGGCACTAATAACATCCCCATCGACCGCTGCTCCGGGGCGGGCATCGTGGTATTCAATACCCCCGGCGCCAACGCCAATGCGGTGAAGGAGCTGGCGGTGTGCGCCCTGCTGCTGGCCTCCCGAAAGATCAGCGACGGCGTGGCCTGGGTGAAGGAGCAGGCCGCCGCCGGGGCGGACGTGGAGCAGGCGGTGGAGAAGGGCAAGAGCCAGTTTGTGGGCCCGGAGCTGTCCGGCAAGATGCTGGGCGTCATCGGCCTGGGGGCCATCGGCGTGCAGGTGGCCAACATCGCCACCAAGCTGGGCATGACCGTGTTCGGCTACGACCCCTTCCTGTCGGTGGACGGAGCTTTGTCCCTGTCCCGGCTGGTCCACCGGGCCATGGATCTGGAGACCATTTATAAGAACTGCGACTACATCACCCTCCACGTGCCCCAGACCCCCGAGACCAAGGGAATGTTCAACGAGGACGCATTCCATATGATGAAGGGCGGCGTACGCATCCTCAACCTGGCGCGGGGCACCCTGGTCAACGACGACGACATGCTGGCCGCCCTGGACAGCGGCAAGGTGGCCTGCTACGTCACCGACTTCCCCAACGGCAAAATCCTGCGGGGCAAGAACGTGGTGGCCATCCCCCACCTGGGGGCCTCCACGCCGGAGAGCGAGGAGAACTGCGCCGTCATGGCGGCCCAGGAGCTGAAGGACTATCTGGAGAACGGCAATATTCAGAACTCGGTGAACCTGCCCACGCTGGTGCAGCCGTGGAGCGGCGTGTCCCGCCTGTGCATCATCCACCGCAACGCCCCCGGCGCCATCGCCAGCATCACCGGGGTGCTCTCCAAGGACGGGGTAAATGTGGCCAACATGACGAACAAGTCCAAGAAGGACTATGCCTATACCGTGGTGGACGTGGACAGCCGCATCGGCGAGTCCGTGGCCGACACCATCCGCGCCCTGGACGTGGTGTTGCGGGTGCGCCTGCTCAATCACTAAACATACAACGGAGGATCACTGAGATTCTCTTTCACGTTGGAGCAAACGACTCCTGAAAGCGCATTGAAATTTAAAAAGTCCAACAGGTTTTATCAGAGTTTCGCCGCATACAGGAGGCGGAATCAAACGAAAAGACGAAAATTCCGGGGACATGTGCCTCGGAATTTTCTTTTCTGGGTCCAAACGTATATGTGCGGCGGGCCGCATCTCCACTCAAAAATTCTTGCATGATAAGAAATGTCTCAAAGCGTTTCTGTACACTGGGCGGCGAAGCGGAGCTTCGCCGCCGTTTGCGTTTACAAGGAGAAGGATCTCCTGTATCAACAGGAAAAACAAATAAAAACATGAATCTTATATTGCGGATATTTGGTAAATCTGCTATATTGAGAGACGGACCCGGCATCTGGTTGGAGTGTGGAGCACGTCCTGCGCAGCGTGTCTGTGGGGGACGTGTATTGGTTGAGAAGGGAGGCGGCAGTGAGAGATAGCCGGGGGATGTCATAGCCTGGGCTCCATGGCCCAGATCCCTGCGGAGTCGGGAGGATATTTCAAAGGAGGATATACGAAGTGAAACTGCACAAGAAGCAACTTGGTAGTGCGCTCTCCCTGTTCCTGACGCTTTCGATACTCTTATCCATGCTGGCGCTGCCCGCCATGGCAAAGGCCCCGGCGGAGGGCGCCACCCTGACCCTGGACGATACGCTCCTCACTTTGGATCAGAGCGAGGAAACCTTTGTTGCCACCCTGAAAGTCCCTGTGTCCCAGGAGCAGAAGAACTGGGCGGATAATCAGTGGAAGGACTGGGCGGACTCCATCCAGTGGAGCCTGACCCGTGACAAGGTAGATGTTCAGAGTCCGGAGTACTATCCCAATATCTATACCGGTGACGATCTGGAAAATTGGATGAGCTGGGGCCACATCAACCAGCACGGCGCCGACGGCGAGCCTTATTTTTCTCTGGAGGAGCCTGAATTCTCCGTCCGGGATGGCTTTGTCACCGTGGTTCAGCAGTTCAGCCATGGGATCTTTTTCAACATGAAGGATGAAACTCTGCCCCTGGTGACGAACTCCCTGCAGGCCATCGGCAGCAACACCTTCCGCTACGCCCGCAACGTCTGGCCCAGCTTTATCGGTAACTATGAGCTGGCCGCCCGCGTGGACGGGGAGAAGCTGGCTGGTACTCCGATGGAGATTAACGTCTATGAGAGCAACGTCCGCTATGACGAGCTGTATCATGAGCTGATGGAGATTAAGGGGCTGGCCGAGGCGAAGGGCCGCTATTTCGACGTGCAGTCCTTCGGCAAGAGCACTGACGGCCGCGACCAGTGGTATGCCGTGGTGTCCGACAGCGCCGAGTCCGTTGAGAGCTTCAAAAAGATGAATGCCCAGGCCCAGTCCGACCCCGAGGCCGTGCTGGAGGCCATTGAGGGCGGCATGGATTACCGCATGCCCATCATGATGAACAACTGCCACCCCGATGAGGCCGGCGGCGTAGATGCCCACACCAACCTGCTGCGCACCCTGGCCACCGAGGACACGGTGACCTGGAACACCATCACCGGTCTGACCGGCGGCAAACAGGTGGACATGGGGATGTACGATCCCAAGATCGTGGACTTCGCGCTGGAGAGCGATGACGGCGGCACCGAGTACGCCTTCACCGGCTACGGACTGAAAATCAGCGCTACCACCATCAACGGCAATGGCAACGACGGCCGCACCGATGCCAGCGAGTACTACACGTTCAGCGAGGATAAGCAGATGAGCGTGGACGAGATTCTGGACAACCTGATCATCATCGTCGTGCCCGATGAGAACCCTGACGGCCGTACCTACAATACCCGCCCCAACGGCAACGGCTTCGATCTGAACCGTGACGCCTCCAACCAGACCCAGGCGGAGACAAGCAACATCGCCCGCCTGATCTGCCAATGGAATCCCGTGGCCTTCATCGAGTTCCACGGTTTCACCGCTCAGTTCCTGTGTGAGCCCTGCACCCCGCCCCACGAGCCTAACCTGGAGTATGACCTCTTTGTGGAGCAGTTTCTGCTGGGGGCCGAGGCCTTCGGCAATGCCGCCCTGGCCACCATGTCCGTGCAGCACAAGGATGAATTTGAGACCAAGTATCAGACCTACTATACCCCCCTGCGCGATAGCTATGATGCCGAGACCGGCTGGGACGCCTGGGATGACCTGAGCACCAACTACACACCCAGCTATGCCATGCTCAACTGCGGCTCCATGGGCTTCACCATCGAGACTCCCTCCGGCGGGGAGAGCTCTGTCCGCTTACTGGAGAGCGGCATGTATGGCCTGTGGCAGTTCCTGTCCGACTGTAAGGATACCTGCTATGAGGCGCAGCTGGAGTTCTTCCGCCGCGCCGTGAACAACGAGGATCACCGCGACAAGATGGAGCAGTGGTACGTGGACATGAGCAACCAGACCCTGACGGAGGATACCTGGCGGGTGCCTTATGCGGGCAATGGCAAATACTTTCCCGAGTACTATGTGCTCCCCGTGGACGCGGCCGCCCAGCGTGACCCCGCCGACGCCTATGCCATGGCAGAGTTCCTGATCCGCAACGGCGTCCAGGTTTCCCGCCTGACCAGGGACACTGCGGTGGACGGCGTGACCTACAAGGCCGGCTCCCTGGTCGTGGATATGTATCAGGCCAAGCGCAACTACGCCAACTGTGTCCTGAACCAAGGCTATGACGCCTCCGCCTCCGGTTTCCCCAGCCTGTACTCCGAGTCGGTATCCAGTTTCCCCAACATGCGCGGCTTTGACTGCGCCCCCATCGACACCGTTGGGGCCTTTGAGGGGGCTCTGGAGGCGGTCACGGAGGTTCAGTCCGCCAGCCAGAGCACCGGTTCCGGCTCTATCGCCTTGCTGGCCAACAACGGCACCGAAACCGTCCGTGCCGTCAATGCGTTGCTGGCCTCGGGCAAGACGGTGGGCATGGTAACCGAGGGCGCCAATAAGGGCGACTTTGTCGTGCGCGCCTCCGATCTGGCCGCCGTGGAGCAAGAGTATGCGCTGGTGATTACCCTGACCGAGCAGATGCCCGCTGCCCGCGCTATCTCCGCCCCCACCCTGTATCTGGCCGGCCGCCACGCCGCCTTCGGCGACGACAAGGTGACTTCCGGCTACTATACCAAGTGGTTTGCCGACGGATACGGCTTCATCAACTATGACAACATCCATAACAACGGCACCTCCAACTACGATGTGATGGCCTACACCAAACACATGGGCTTCCGGGTGACCGACGATCCCGCCAAGGCGGATGTCATAGTGGGCTCCGTGGCGTTGGACAGCGGCGCCTGGGGCGAGGCCGCGGTGGAGGCCGTGAAGAGCGGTACCCCCTACATCGCAACCGGTGCCTCTACTTTGGACTACCTCCAGACTCTGATTCCCGGCCTGACCTACGAGGAGAAGGGACAGGAGGCCCTCCACCGCGTCACCTACCCCAGCGACAGCCTGGTGACCGCCAGTCAGACTGGCGACGGTGATCATGTCATCTACACCCTCAACTGCGCGGTGCTCACGGGCTACCCGGAGAACGCCGAGGTGCTTATCCGCGCCCAGGAGAAGGACAGCTTCATCGTCGGCTGTATGGCCGGCGGCAGCATGGACAACGGCGTGGAGGCCATTGCCTGGACGGACGGCACGATGGATATCACTGTATTTGCCAATTCCATTGTCAACCGCGCCCACCAGCAGGACGACTACCTCTTTGCCTCTAATGCCATCTTTTCGGAGATGCTGGCCGACGAGCCCCTGGAGTTCTCCGCCGTGACCCGCGGCACGTTGGCCCAGGAGCTCTATGAGCGGGAGGGCAAGCCCACCGGCGGCGCGGTCGGCTTTGACGATATGGCGGAGGACGCAGCGTACGCGGATGCGGTGAACTGGGCGGCCTCCGAGGGGGTCATGAAGGGTTACAGCGCCGCAGCGTTTGGCCCCGGGGACAGCCTGACCCGTGAGCAGCTGGCAGTGGTTCTGTACCGCTATGCGCAGAAGAAGGGCTATGAGCTGGCGCAGGACGGCCCCGCCCTCAAGGACTTCACCGACGGCAATGCGGTGTCCGGCTGGGCCTTGGAGGCCATGACTTGGGCAGTGAACACCGGCGTACTTACCGGCAAGGAGGACGGCACACTGGCGCCTCAGGGCGCCGCCACCGCCGCCGAGGTGACCCAGGCGCTGGAGCTCCTGGCCGCTGCGGCCGGCTGAGCCTGTTTTCCCGCAGGACTGCGGCCCACACGACACAGAGAGAAGCCCGGCGCATCTGCGCCGGGCTTTTCCTGTGGAGCGGAGCAAAAAATGGGGCGGATGCGTCAGGTTTCCGGGCTTGGAACCGTACTGTAAGGTGAAAGGGGGCGAACCAATGGAGGAGGTTTTGGATCATAACCAGGAGGCGGAGCAGATTTTCCGGCAGTACGGCAGGCTGCTGGAGCTGGTGGCCGCCGCTCAGCTCCCCGGCCGCCCGGAGGACGCGGAGGAGTGCGTCCAGGACGCCGTCTGGGCCTTTGTAGAGGGCAGGGCGCCGTGGGATCCCGCGCAGGGGAGTAAGCAGACCTGGCTTTGCGTGCTGGTGCGCAGCCGGGCAAAGGACCGCCGCCGCGCCCTGGCCGCCCGGATGGAGGAGCCACTGGAGGAACACTCTGGCCTGGCGGCGGCGGATCACGCGGAGAGAGCTGCGGTGCGGGACGGACTGCGCCGGGTGCTGGAGGGGCTGAGCCGGGAGGAACGGAGGCTGTTCACCCTGCGGTTTGTCTACGGGCTCTCTTCTGCGGAGCTGGGTGGCGTACTGGGGCTGTCGCCCAACGGGGTGGACGCCCGGGTGAGCCGCTCAAGTATGAAGGATATAGCGAAAAAGGAATGTCTATTGTGTTTGGCGGTATCCCTGAGGGTGCAGGCGGTGAACGCACCACAGTTTATTCAATGGAGAAAGGAAGAACTTATTCATCAGGAACCTATTATCTTGCCTATCTTGTAAATCTTCCGCAGGCATTTCCAAATAAAAGACAATTTGAGTTGCCAACACTCAGTTCCAGCTATAATTTTACCGGAGGCTTCGGACAAGTATTCGCATCCAATTCGGGACGCAAGTTGAAATTCACTTTGGGACAAGGCAAAGAGAATAAAAAATCTGTAGAGATGCTTTATGACTTCGGCAAGACGCACCTTGTCATATTTAAAATGGACTACGCAAACAACCAACTGTCACTGTTTATCGATCCGGAACTGACTAAAGAAGAACCGGCTCCCTCAGTCACCATAGAAGGAAATCCGGAGAAATTCAAAGCTTCCATAAAAGCAATTCAGTTGAAGAACCGGAATGGATTGACAGGTAACGTAGGAAACTTCCGCTT